>Ga0114982_1000425_pt1 | contig 22656 bp, 18 predicted proteins | sample Shrwel_input2_FT_FD_87183 | JGI IMG/M metagenome (GOLD analysis project Ga0114982, IMG submission 87183) | Subsurface microbial communities from deep shales in Ohio, USA - Utica-3 well 1 S input2 FT | ecosystem: Environmental > Aquatic > Deep subsurface > Shale gas/oil reservoir > Produced... | reverse complement strand
TGGTCACCCTAAATACGCAAGTTATTTTAACTACGTGGCTGATGGCTGATGCGATTAATTCCAGTGTTTTTTGTTTTGTCAGTGCGGCATTGGCTCTTGTTATTTTTGATGCACATGAAAAAACTTATCGCGCTTTATTTACGGCGATTCCTATTGTTGGTTTGGTTGTTGCTAGTTTAGAGTTAAATCCACCTTATATTGATATTCTTAGTCTGCCGCAAGGTTTGTTGTTATTGGCTCGTGTCACTAATTTAGTGATTGGCATATTGTGTATTTTGTTTTTGGTAGGTGTATTTAGCCGCGAAGTTATTAAGGCAGAAAATGGTTTAGTCGAAGAGCGCGCACGTTCCGATCGTTTATTACATGCGGTATTGCCCGAAAAAATCGCCAATGAATTACGCCTCAGTGATCGCATGATTGCCAATCGTCATCCTGAAGTGACGGTGTTGTTTGCCGATATTGCAGGTTTTACGCCGTGGGCATCTAAGCAAGACCCTGAAATAGTGGTGTCGTTATTAGAAAAAATATTTTCCCGTTTTGATGTGCGTTTGTCGCAGTTGGGTGCAGAAAAAATCAAAACCATTGGTGATGCCTATATGGTGGTATCGGGTGCGCCCGACCCACGCGCCGACCATGCTCATGTGATTGCGCGTTTGGCCTTAGCCTTATTGGAAGAAATTAAAATCATTCGCCAAGATACAGGCATTGATTTGGATGTACGTATCGGTATTCATACAGGCTCAGTGATTGCAGGTGTAATAGGGGCAGTGCGTTTTAGCTATGATATTTGGGGCGACACCGTCAACACCGCTAGTCGTATGGAGTCACACGGTCAAGCAGGACGGATTCAAATTAGCCAACAAACCAAAGAGCGTTTAGGTGAAGATTTTGCCCTCGTGTCACGCGGTATGATTGATGTGAAAGGTAAAGGCGAAATGGCAACATGGTGGCTAGAGGCGGAGCGGAGCTAAAGTGTTGTTGGTAGAGGCGATGCAGCCGACACATTTTGCGGCAATTCAACAAGTGCAACAGGCAGCATATCCTGCCGAGTTGTGGGAAAGCACCGCCGCTTTATCTTGTAAATTACGGTTAGCACCACAGAGCTGTTTTGTGGTGGTTGCCGAGCACCAGCAAGTAGTGGCTTATATTTTTGCCCATCCGTGGCAACAAGGCAGTATTCCCAAACTCAACACCCCATTACACACTTTACCCAGTTCTGCGGATGTATTGTATATCCATGATTTAGCGGTGCATCCTGCATGGCATGGGCGTGGGTTAGCCTTATTATTAAGCAATAAAATCAATGACCTTGCTCAAAAGTATGCTTACCGTTATTTGGCTTTAGTCGCGCTACAGCAAGCCACCTCATTCTGGCAGCGTTTGGGCTTTGTGTTGGATACGCAAGCCAACTTACAAGCCAGTTTAGATGTTTATGGCAATAATGCGTGTTATATGCTCAAGCGCGTAACTCCTATAATGTGATTGGTTTGGCATCTTACGCCACATACTGCTAAAACTTCAAAAAACTGCAACTAAAATGACATTTATAGCCTCTAAGGTATGGCTTTGAAACCTAGCACAAGGAATGCGTCAGTGCATACCGAGGAGCTGCCATGTCTATCTTACGTTCATTTGCCAATCCTATTTTACCCTTTTCTGAGTCTGATACCATTAACGCAGTGGCGGATGCTTTTTTGAGTCAACACTATCAAGGCTGTTTGTCGGTAGCGGTTGTTGATGCCAATAACCAGCCTATAGGCATGATTAGCCGTCATCAATTAAATGATATTTTTTTAAAAAAGTTTGGCCGTGATTTATTTGGTAGTCGCTCGGTCAAAGATTTTATGCGTAGTGATGTATTGGCGGTAGACGTTGACAGTAGTTTGGCCAGTGCTGCTGCATTTATTAGTGCCAATATGGTTTTTCCGCTCAGTGAAGATTTTATTATTACCGATAATGGCTGTTATATAGGTATGGGCGCGGTGCTGCATTTATTGAGCGCGATGGAAAAACAAATTAGTCAAAGTGCCACCGACTTAAACAAAGCCTACAAGCAATTATCATCGTCACAAGCGCAATTAGTGCAATCCGAAAAAATGGCCGCGTTGGGGCAAATGGTAGCAGGGGTTGCTCACGAAATTAACACCCCTTTAGGTTATGTCAACAACAACATCGAAATGTTGCGTGAGTTTTTTGGTCAACTGAATTTTATTTTACAAGCCCATGAGCGTTTGGCGAATGTGTTGTTAGACCCTAATGCCACCGATATTGAATTGGCCGAAAGTTTGGCAGGAGTGGACGAAGCCAAGGCAGGCTTGGAATATGAGCAATTTTTTGCCGATGTTGATGGTTTATTTAATGACACTTTCTATGGTATCGAACAAATTAGCGAATTGGTCACGGGCTTAAAGGATTTTAGTCGTTTAGACCAAGCGATTATGGATAACGTGTCGGTGAGTGATTGTGTTGAAAGCGCATTATTGATTGCGCGTAACACCCTTAAATACAAAGTTGAGGTGATAAAACGTTTAGATAATGTGCCAAAAATTAAATGTACAGCCTCGCAAATTAACCAAGTCTTGCTTAATTTATTTACCAATGCCGCACAAGCGATTAAAGAAAAAGGCTATTTGTTGATTAAAACATGGGCAGATAGCGACTCCGTTTATATCTCGGTACAAGATACAGGTTCTGGCATTGCGCCCGAACATTTGGCCAAAATTTTTGACCCTTTCTTTACTACCAAACCTGTCGGTCAAGGCACAGGTTTAGGTTTATCTATTTCTTACAAAATTATTCAACAGCATGGTGGCTCGGTGCGTGTGGCCTCACAAGTGGGCAAAGGCACACGTTTTGTGATTGCCTTACCGCGTCATGCCGTACTTGCTGTTGCCGCTTAGGAAGATTCGTATGAACACTGTTGTTAAACCGTCCATTTTATTGGTCGATGATGAAGAACGTATTTTGCGTACCTTAACTATGTTATTAAGAATGCAGTATCAGGTTTTTTCGACTACCGATGGTAACGAAGCCCTAAAAATCATGGCCAAAGAAAAAATCAACGTGGTGATTTCTGACCAAAGAATGCCGTTAATGGTCGGTACAGAATTATTACGCCAAGCTAAAACACTTAGTCCTAATACGGTACGCATTTTATTAACAGGGTATGCCGATGCCGAAGCCGCTCTGGATTCGGTGAATGAAGGCGAAATTTTTAGATATATCAATAAACCTTGGGGGCCTAAAGAGTTACGCGATACGGTTGCCGATGCGGTAGGCATTGCCGCTAAACTCGAAAAAGCCAATATCCCTATTTTTCCCGCACCCACACCTCCTAAAGGCTTGATTTGTTTGGTCTTAGATGAGGATGTTGTTGTATATGAAACAGTCAAAGAGCTACTGGGCGCGAATCATCAAGTCTTATGGCGCACAACGATGGCCAGCGCGTTGAGTGTTTTAGCCACTCAAACCGTTGCTGTATTAGTCACCGAATTACAGGTGGCGGATGGTGATGCCTCGATTATGATTAAAACCCTTAAACGTGAATATCCTGATTTATTAACGATTATCAATACCTCGTTTAAAGATACGCAGCGCGTCGCAGGTTTAATCAATCAAGCCCAAGTGTTTAGGTATTTGCCCAAGCCGTTACGCAAAGGCTTATTAGCCAAAAGTTTAGAGTCCACCTTGTCGCGTTATAAACAACTACAAGATGTGCCTGTCTTAAAAGAAGCGATTAAATTAGAAGTCACACAAGACGTGCAAGAAAAAGTGGTGGGTAATAAAATCGCTGATTATTTGGCACGTTTACGCGCTAAAGGTTTTGGTGGCGGTGCAGCTAAACCTATGTTGGCTTAGTAGGGGCAGACCGATGTGTCTGCCCGAATAATAGGGTGAACACAGTCATTCACCCTTAAAAGTCCTCAGCAGATTCCGTTATTTTGCCCCAAAAAACTGTTCCAACTGTACGCGCATCTCTTCATTCAAATGACACGTCATAAATTTGCCGTGCCGTTCAATCCAAATTAATTTGGCATTGACCAACTCTTTAATATGATGCGACACCGTAGGCGCACCGATATTCAGTTTGTGCATAAATTCAGATAAACCAAAACTACATTCTTTTTTTTGGCAGTCGCCAGACGCAACAATTTTTTCGCGTAGTTCTAACAGTTCTAAATACATTTGCAAACGATTAGGATGTGACAAGGCTTTAAATGCCTGTGCTATTTCGTGTAAGTCTTTCATCGTCGGTCTCAACAGCAAGTAATACAAGATTACTCCCATGATAACACAATTATAGTTTGACAATCATCGAAATATATAATAGTTTGATGGCTATCGAATTGATTGTGATTGAGAACAGCATGAAACAACAGATTTTAATTATTGGTGCGGGCGCAGTAGGGCAAGTGTATGCCTATCATTTTGCCAAAGCAGGTCATCAGGTGCATTTATTGCTTAAACCTAAATACATTGAATCAGCTCAACAAGGTTTTGTGTTGTACGATTTAAAACAAGATAAAAGTCGGCAGCAGGCAATTGATTTTAAAAATTTTACCTGCCATAGCACTTGGGCAAGTGTGGCGCAGCAGCCTATAGACCAAGTGTGGTTGTGTATGTCGAGTGTGGCTTTAGCACAGCTTGATTTTGCAGCGATGAAACAGGCCATAGGTCAAGCAACAGTGGTGGTGTTACAGCCTGACCCTTCGGATGTCGAACGGGTACAACAGGCATTAGGTGCAGAACAAGTCGTGGCAGGCATGATTAACATGATTAGTTATTATGCGCCTTTAGCAGGCGAAAAAGTGCCTAAAGAGGGTGTGGCTTTTTGGATTCCACCGATTGTGCCAATGCCTGTCGATGGTGCTAAATCACGCTTACAAGGGGTATTGACGCTATTAAAAAGTGCCAAGATTGCCGCCACAGGACAGGCCAATTTTGCTGCTAAAAATGCCCATAACTCGTCATTTTTAATGGTGTTTTTGGCTGCTTTGGAGTTGAGTAATTGGCAGTTTGATACCTTAGCCAGTAATAAAAACTTGTTAAAAACCATGTTGCAAGCACAACATGAAGTATTTGCGGCGTTGAGTGCGGAGTATGGGACACAGCCTAGTTATGGCTTAACGATGATTAAAAGTTGGATGATACCTGTAATACTTAAAGTGGCGCGTCATATTGCGCCGCTTAATATGGAAGTGTATATGCAGGCGCATTTTTTAAAGGTGCGAGAGCAAACTTTGGTTTTGTTGCAAGCCTATCAACAACGAGCGCAACAACATCAATTACCCCATGAGGGATTAGCGGGATTGATTACGCGCTTGATTGAAAAGGATTGATGTTATTTAAAACTGCTAATGTGGACTGAAGAAAGAAAGCCACATTAGCCATACTAAAAGTACAAATCCCTAATAACAGACGATTTGTGTCGCTCCAATAATTTGGCTTTCTAGATTTAAAATTCACTTTAGTTTATTCTAATATTTTAGTTATATTACAAAGGACTTTGACAATGTTGAATTCAGAACAATTAGATGCAGCAAAAAGGTTATGCTATTTATTGATGTGGGATAACTCAAATGAGGCTGAAAAAGCATATCAAGCATTTTTAGAAAATATAAAGCATGATGAAGACCATGTAGACGCTTTAAGAACTGCCCTTTATCCTGTGATTGCTCATACCGATTGGAATGAGTTAGATATGATGTTTGATGATTTACAAGCAATTGCTAAAGCCAAAAATATTCCTTTTACATTAAATCAAGATGATGAAGATTTGGACTTTAATAGCGAAGATCCATTTTCAGATTTTTTTGAACCCATTGATGATATGTTAAGCGAGCATGGCTATAATTTGTGGAGTTGGGAGACGGGATGTGCTTCTTTTTGCACGTTTATTGCCAAATCAGATGATTATGAAGGAATTACTGAAATTGCCGAAATACTTGAATTAACTGAAGAAAACTTCTGTCAATTAATGTGTGTTTCAGTGTAATACCCACAGTATCTAGATGGGTTGATTAACCAAACCCATCACTAAAAAATGGATTTATTTTAAAACTACTCCCTCTCCATCCACTACTTGAACTTGCAAAGGAATACCTGCTTGCACACTTTGCGACACGGTACAAAAATCTTCAAACTGCGCCAAAATCCTTTCTAAATGCTCAAATTTAGCCGCCGCTTTGCCCAAGTCGATTTTGGCGTTGATTTGAGTCACACGCACCCGTTTTTGCTCATTACGCTCAACCGTACAGCTAATGGTGGTTTTAATGCCCTCAGCATTTTGCTTAAATTTACGCAAAGCAAATAACAAACTTGCCGATAAACAATTAGCCACTGCCGCCAATAATAAATGCTCAGGCGAAGGCGCGGAGCCTTCACCTAAAGGCGGGGGTAAATCGGCCATGATTGGGCTAAGTGCCGCGCCAAAATCAACTTCAAACTTATAATCGCTGGTTTGACTAATACTAATCACCAATTGTTCGGCCATGATAGATACTCATTGAGTTTTGGGTGGAGTGACGCTTGGTTGTTCAGTGGCTTGGGTGTTTTTGCTACCCAATAAATTAAACGTGGCCATATTTAACCATGAGCGGTTTTCGTTTTGTGGGCCTAAGTCAATTTTTACACGACCTTTACTGTCTAAATACTCAGGAAATTTTTGTTGCAGAATTGCCAAGTTTTGCGCGGCTAAATCGTTAATGCCTAATTGTTGATAACAATATACTGCAATGGCGAGTGCTTCGGCAGATTGTGGCGTTTCGGGATAGTTTTCTATCACCCAACGCGCCCGATTTAAAGCACTGACATAGGTTTTACGTTTAAGATAATAACGACCTGCATGCATTTCATTTTCGGCTAAGTGATTACGAATAAATATCATCCGTTGGCGCGCATCGGGCGCATAAGCACTATTGGGAAAACGGGTGACTAATTCTTTAAAGTTATCAAAAGCCAAGCGCGAGTTATTTAAATCACGATGCGCGGTATTGAGCGGAATAAAACGTAAAAACGCATCTCTATCCATATCAAAATTAGCTAAAGCGCGAATGTAATAGGCATAATCTACTTGAGAGTTGAGCGGATACAAACGAATAAAACGCTCGGCGGCCGACACTGCACCCGCATAATCTAAATGTTTATAACGTGAGTAGATCAAGTCAAGTTTGGCTTGTTCGGTATAAGCTCCAACAGGATAATGCGATTCTAAATCTTCCAAGTGTTTGCTGGCAGTATCAAAATTACCATAACTCAAGGATTTTTGTGCAGCTTCATAATACGCTTTCTCGGAGAGCGTTGTCGCTTTATCGGGGGTCGTGCTACAGGCAGTGGTCAGTACCGCCAACGCTAAAAAGGCAAGCAAACGCATATTTATCCTCAAAAACCATGTAAACTAGGGCTAATTTGAAATGACGGATTGATTGTGTTGTCAATTATAACAACATAGTCAGCGACAAACCGTATATTCGCCTATATTAAGCTCTTCTGATACACACGCCAAATATGACTACGCAAATACAACACACTGCCGATGAAACATCATCCATTTTAACGCAAATGATTCCTTTAGATATGGGCGGCGCACGTTTAGACCAAGCCGTTGCCCGTTTATTTAGTGACTATTCGCGTGAGCGTTTAAAAGAATGGATTAGCCAAGGGCATTTATTGGTCGATGGTAAAGTGTGGCGACCTAAAGACCGTGTGGCAGGCGGAGAAAACATTACCTTAGATATTGTTTTAGAGGTAGAAACCGAAGCCCAGCCGCAAGATATTCCTCTGAGTATTTTGTATGAAGATGCCGATATTTTGGTGCTAGATAAGCCAGCAGGTTTGGTGGTGCATCCTGGAGCAGGTAATCCTGATGGGACGTTGCTCAATGCCTTATTGTTTCATTGCCCTTCATTACAGACGGTGCCACGCGCTGGTTTGGTGCATCGCATTGATAAAGACACCAGTGGTTTGTTGGTGGTAGCCAAAACCTTAGCAGCACATACTTTTTTAGTGGCCGAATTAAGCGAAAAAAATGTCTATCGTGAATATGAAGCCATTGTGCAGGGTTCCTTGGTCAGTGGCGGTACGATGGATGCACCGATTGGTCGTCACCCCAGCGAAAGAGTGAAAATGGCAGTGGTCAGTAGTGGCAAACCTGCGGTAACTCATTTTAGGATTATTAAGCGTTATCGGGGGTTAACCCATGTCCGTGTTGAGCTAGAAACAGGCCGTACTCATCAAATTCGCGTGCATTTTGCGCATAAAGGCCATCCGTTATTAGGTGACCCTGTGTATGCAGGCCGTCCACGCTTGCCCAAAGGCGCAAGTCCTGAGTTGATTCACGCCTTGCAACACTTTCCGCGTCAAGCCTTACACGCACGACGTTTAACGCTAACTCATCCTGTCACTATGCAACAGTTATCTTTTGAGTCGCCGTTACCTGCCGATTTTGTTCAGTTATTGGCCGAATTAGAATTGGATATGCGGCAGTAAATTTTTTAGTGAGTAAGTAAGCGATAACTGTGTAAATCCTAAGAACTGTCATCTTTTTGCCATTTTTGGCATGTAATGTGTATGTCTTGTTGATGAGTGTTAGGAGTGAAAGACATGAGTCGCAAGTTAAGTCAGCGTTGGTATAAATTATTGTGTCGTCTGCGTGGTCATGAGTTTGTTGATGGTTCAAAGTTTACCAACGCAAAAGGGCAACAAGGCTACGCCAAAGTGTGTTATCGCTGTGGGCTGTATCATAATGTCATTACAGATAACGAACAGCCCATGCCACCTACCATTTAAACATAGGTAAGGGTTTAAAGGGATGTTTAAGACTGTTTTTGACTGAGAGTCTCACCAGCATGGCGTGAAAACCTGCATTGGGAAAGGCCTTTTGTACTGCATTGATAAAATCACGATGTACGCCAAAATGAATCATCCCCAAAGACACATCTAGCCAATCGGCTTTGCGTAAAGCCTCTACTAAAACCTGTTGAGGGTAGGGGGTGATTTTATGATGATTTTCAATCATGGCACTAATTTCATCTACCCATGCACCGCGCTCAGTTGCCAGCAAATAGTTTTTAGCTAGCTCAATAGACGGTGGCAAATAGTCCAACGTCCCCTGAGTCCAAATACCTAAATCGTGAAAAGCAATTGCAATCGCGCCTTTGTTTAAATTTTCTGGACTTTTAGTCACAAAAGCGGCATAAAAATTAAGTACCCGATAACAATGGTTGCGATAGGCGGTCATGTCCGTTTTTAAAGCACTTTGCCATTGTTGCAATAACTCATCTAACAAATTGTGTTTGGTGATAATTTCCATTATGCCTACTCATTATTTTGGCTTACAATAAAAAAAATATGCTCAAAAATCAAGTTGAGTTCTACTAGATCGCATAGGAGGCGATATGCGCCGCTTGTCCCGCCAATTATTTATTTTATTTTGTTTATTATTTTGTCAAAGTTTATATGCAGTGACGGTTGATGGGTTATTAACCGAAGCCAAAATAACAGTTTTTCCTAATTTATACCCCACCATTGCCTTAAAAACCTTTAGTCCGCAAGGAGAAGTAGGGCAGGTGACACAAGCACGGGCGCGTTTTTCGGAAGATATGGTCAGAGCAGGCGACCCCAATGTGCGTAATCCGTTTATTGTCAGTGATAATTGCAAAAATTATGGTAAAGGCCGTTGGTTAGATACCAAAACGTGGGCTTATAATTTTCATAGTCGTTTACCTGTAGGCACAAAATGCGAATTTAATTTGGTGTTGGGCGTAAAAAGTGTGCAAGGTAAACCTGTCAAAGCCTATCGTTATTATCAGTTTACGGTAGGTGATGTGGTGTTTGGTTATGATGAGAGTATCACTGAAGGGGTGCGAGTGATAGATACTTGGCCGATGCATCAAGATTACATCGTTGATGACCAAGTATTTTTGGTTAAGTTAGATAAATCGACTGACCCACGCTCTTTACCGCGTAATGTCTATTGTTTAAGTACCGATTCACCCGAAAGAATTCCTGTTAAGTTTTTTACGCCTCAAGAAACCCAAACGTGGTTGGCCAAACAAGATGACGAATTAAAGGAGTGGTGGCGTAAAAAAACAGGTTATCGTTACAATCAAGCAGATAAAAATGAAGTCAAAGAATGGCGTGCCTTAAGCTGTGCGCGGCGATTAAGCGCAGGTCAGCCGATGCGTTTAGTGTGGAATAAAAATGTTTTATCGGCAACAGGTCAAAAACGTTTAAGCGAGCAAGTGTTAGCCTATAACGTGCGTCAAGCATTTACTGCCAGTTTTAGTTGTGTGCGTCAAAGTGCCAAGTCGCCGTGTGTACCTTTAAGTGCGATGCAGGTACAGTTTAGTGAGTCAGTAAAGGCCGAAGACATCAAAAAAATTCGCTTACAAAGCGGTAATAAGGTGTGGCAGCCTGTTATTTATGACCAAGAAGAAGGCTATCAAGATGCATATTCGGTACGTTTTGCTGCGCCATTTCCACCTGATACTACTTTTGTACTCAGTTTGCCCGCAGGTATTGAAGATTATAGTCGCCGACCTTTAGCCAATGCCAAAAGCTTTCCCTTAACCGTCAGAACAGGTGCATATCCACCACTTGCCAAGTTTGCCGCTGATTTTGGTGTGGTTGAAAGTGCAGTGGGAGCGATTCCTCTGACAGTACGCCAATTAGAACCCGAAATTGCAGGTCAAAGTAGCGTTAAATTACATAGCCTTAAAATTATTGATGATGATTTGGCTTTTGTTACCGCCTTAAAAACCTATTCAAACCTTGATAATTACGGCGATTTAAAAGAATCGTTGTTGCTTAATAAAGCAGGGGTTAGTAGCCAAACTTTGCCGCGTCAATTGGCGGCTAAAGAATTTGAAGTGCTAGGGATTCCTGTCAATAAAGGCTTGTATGTCCATGAAGTCGAAAGTCGTTATTTGGGGGAATGGATTAGTCAAAAACAACAACCCGCCTATGTACATAGCCTGAATTTAGTCACTAATTTGGGCGTGCATGTGCAGATGGGAAAAGTAAATAGTGTGGTGTGGGTGACTGATTTGGCCAAAGGTCAGCCTGTTGCCAATGCCACGGTGAGCGTGTGGGATTGTTATAACAGCAAACAAGTATGGACAGGTCAAACTTCGGCGCAAGGCTTAGTTAAATTAAGTCAAAACTTACTCAAACGTCCTAACAATCCTGATGACAAACAACAAGGTTGCCGTGACTCCCCGTGGTTAATTATGGCCAAATTGGGCGATGACCGTAGTTTTGCCTTGTCGCAATGGACACAAGGTATTGAGTCTTGGCGTTTTGATTTATATCACGTTAATGATTATTATTATGACGAAGACGAAGGCAGTGACTCCTATTATGGTAGCAGTAAATCAACGGGTGACTATTTAGCGCATACCATTTTTGACCGTAGTTTGTTGCGTGTCGGTGAAACAGTACACATGCAGCATTTGGTGCGTTATGCCAAATTAGTCGGTTTAAGTGCGCCAGCTCAAGGCTTTAGTATTAAAAAAGTGGTGGTGCAGCATAGTGGTAGTGGTGAGGAATATCCTCTTAGCACCAAACTTAGCCCCATCGGTAACGGTGAAACAACGTGGCAAATTCCTAAACAAGCTAAGTTGGGCGAGTATTGCGTGCGTTTACAACTCAGTAACGACCATTATTTGCATACGGGCTGTTTTAATGTAGCAGCATTTAAACTGCCTGTCTTAAAAGCTGAGTTTAATGCCGCCCCACATGCGGTACTCAGTGCCGAGCAAACATTACCCTTAACCATGCAATTACGTTATCTTAATGGCGGAGCTTATAGTAATGCGCCCGTTACGGTGCGTGGCCGTGTTAATCGTGGTTATTTGTCTTTACCTAAATTTGCCGACTACAATTTTGACTCTGTGCCTGTGATGCTTAATGATACACAGCCTGACAGCCAAGATTTGCAGCAACAAGATTTAGAGTTAGATGAATTAGGCGCATTAACTACCGAAAGCTCCACCATTCCAGCCATTAAACAAGTGAGTCAAATTGCTTTAGAAATGGAGTTTAGAGACCCCAGTGGCGAAACTCAAACCGTTGCGACAAGCAGCACCTTATGGCCAGCCGAAGTGATGATTGGCAGTAAAACCAGCGCATCGTGGGTGAGTAAAAGTAAACCCATTGAAATTGAGTTTATTAGTGTTAATCCGCAACAACAAGTTGTACCCAACGCGCCGATTAAACTATTAGCACAAATGGTGCGTTACGAAAGTCATCGCAAACGTACTTTGGGCGGTTATTATTCTTACGATACTCAAGTCATCAAAGAGCCAGTCAATATTGATTGTGGTACACAAACCAACGCTCAAGGTCAGTTAAACTGCCGATTTAATTTGCAAAATTCGGGTGAGCTAGAAATTACCGCCATTAGTACCGATGCTTTAGGGCGGCAAGCCGCGACTAGAACCAGTTTATGGGTGGCAGGTGATAACGAATGGTGGTTTGAACAAGGCGATGATGACCGTATTGATGTGTTGGCCGACAAAAAACATTATCAAGTGGGCGATGTTGCGCGTTTACAAGTACGGATGCCGTTTCGTGAAGCCAATGCCCTAGTATCGGTCAATCGAGATGGGGTATTAGACAGTTTTGTCGTGCCGTTGTCGGGTAAAGAGTCAGTAATTAGTGTTCCCATCAAGCCCGATTACGCGCCTAATGTTTATATTTCCACTTTAGTAGTGCGTGGCCGTAACAACGAAATTCAACCCACCGCCTTAGTGGACTTGGGTAAACCTGCCTTTAAATTAGGTATTACTGAGTTAAAAGTTGGTTGGGAGGGGCATCAATTAGGCGTTAAAGTCAGTAGTGATAAAGAAAGTTATCATCCGCGTGAACAAGCACAAGTAAGCGTACAAGTGAGTCCGAGTCAGGGGCGTAGTGCGTTACCTAATGATACCGAAGTGACTTTGGCGGTGGTGGATGAAGCCTTATTAGAGTTGGCAGATAACCCGTCATGGCAAGTCCTGCCCTCGATGATGTTGAGTCGTGCTTATGGGATGACCACGGCAACCAATCAATTACAAGTGGTGGGCAAACGTCATTTTGGTAAAAAAGCCTTACCCTCTGGTGGTGGCGGTGGACGTGGTGGCTCAACACGCGAATTGTTTGAGACCTTATTATTATGGCAAGCCAGCACTCAGGTTGATGCTCAAGGCATGGCTCATTTTACTGTGCCTTTAAACGACTCTTTAACCCGTTTTAAAATCGTGGCTATTGCCAGCTCGCGTGACCAATTTGGCACAGGTTCGGCCAGTATTCGCAATACGCAAGAGTTACAAATACTCAGTGGCTTACCTGCTGTGGTGCGTGAGGGCGATAGCTATGATGCCGAGTTTACGGTGCGTAATAGTAGTCCACAGGCACAAACGATTGCTTTGAGTATCTCCGCCGAAGGTTTGGCAGCCAACCATCAACAAACGCTTAATTTGGCGGCCAATAGCGCGCAAGTGATTACTGTGCCTGTTGTCGTGCTCGAAAACAGTCGCCAAGTGACATGGCAAGTAACGGCTCAAAGTGCTTTATATCGTGATGCGCTCAAAGTCACCCAAAAAGTATTACCTGCGGTGCCTTTACAATTAACCTCATCATCACTAACGCAAATTAGCCCCAATAAACCCTACCAAACCACAATTGCCCCTTTGCCAGCAAAAGCCTTAGTGGGTAGTAAAGTCGTGATAGAAATGCAGCCCAATTTGGCGGGTACATTGGGTCACGTTAAAGATTGGTTTCACTATTATCCTTATGCGTGTTTAGAGCAAAAAACCACTGCCGCCGCAGGTTTGCAAGATGCGGCAGTGTGGGCGGAAATAATGAGCGATTTACCGACCTACTTAGACAAAGATGGTTTGGCTAAGTTTTATCCGAGTGAGGGTGAGACAGAAGGTTCTTCATTTTTAACTGCTCATGTGTTGCGTTTAGCTAAAGCTCTCAATTGGCAAATTCCCGAAGATAGCCGTAACAAAATGCTCAATGCCTTACAAGCCTATGCCGAAGGTAAACTCTCACAAGAGATTTATCGCCACTGGATTTATGACCCTCAGTTTGATGTGATTCAGCGTCATTTAGAGGTAGCGAGTGTATTGGCACAATACGGACGTTTTAAGCCCAAAATGTTAGATAATTTGCGACTGCAACCTGCCACATGGCCAAGTCATTTATTAATTGATTGGCTAGAAATTGTCAAAAATACACCAAGTTTAGCCAAACGTAGCGAAAAACTTGCCGAAGTCGAACGCTTGTTAAAAGCTAACATTGTGCAACAAGGAGGAACTTATGCCTTGTTCAAAAATGATAAAGAGCGGTGGTGGTGGTATAACAGCGATGAGTTATTACAAGCGCGCCTATTATTGGCAGTATTAAACGATAAAAACTGGCAAAACGAAGTACCTTTGTTGGTACGAGGTTTGTTGCGTCATCAACAAAATGGCCATTGGCAAGGCACACAAAGCAATTTGTGGGCTAATTTTGTCATTAAACGTTTTAATGAAAACTTGGTTAATGTAACAGGTCAAACCCAAGCGCAACTTGGCAAAGAGCAGCAAATTTTTACATGGTCTCAAGCTAAAACAGAAGTTGCTCAGCCTGTGGTCTTTAACAATACCGAAGGTGATATTAACTTTGCTTGGCCAAAACAAGCTACGCCATTAACAGTCACTCATCAAGGGGAGGGCAGTCCGTGGTTGCGGGTATCAACGGCAGCACGGATACCAATTACGCAAGCTCAAAACAAGGGTTATAGCATCAACAAAATGCTAGTACCGATTCAGCAAAAAGTTAAAAACCAGTGGCATGTGGGTGATGTGGTGCGTGTTGAGTTGTCGTTTAGGTCTGAACAAGAAATGGGGTGGGTGGTGGTGAATGACCCGATTCCTACAGGTGCGGTGTTGTTAGGACGCGGTTTAAAGCGCGATAGCCAACTTGCCGATGCAGGGACAAATAATTGGTGGCCTGTGTATGTTGAGTATGCGGCAGATGCCTATCGTGCTTATTATCAGTATTTGCCCTATCGAACCTCATGGCAGACGGTTTATACCATGCGCTTAAATCAGGCAGGCACGTTTAATTTGCCCGCAACCCGTGTTGAAGCGATGTACGCAGCAGATGTTTATGGTTTATCGCCTAATGCACAAATGGTGGTTAAGCCTTAAAGGAACATGAGCCAAGGATTGGCTTTAGAAGTTTGCAATCTATAAAATAAGTTTAGCAAGCGTGGGTTGACGTAGGAAACCCACACTAACACTGCTATATGAATAATATGTTAGTGATTGTGGTTGTAAAATCTAAAAATAACATACCGCAGGAAGCCATTTAATGCGTTTATCTACTTACTCAAAATCTATCGTTTTAGCACTCAGTATGAGTTTGGGGGCGTGTAGTTATTTACTGCCTAGTACTACGCCAAGTGCCTTTGGCTTGTTGGCGGATAGAGGCGACACACGCCCCTTTGAGCAACCTTTACCCATTAACACGCAGCCTAAGCGGTTGGCGTTGGGCAGTGATTTTGCGATTGGGGTTAAAGAGGATGGCACGGTATGGAGTTGGGGGAGTGGGTCAAAAGGTGAGCTTGGTATGGGCAAGAAGGAAAATAGACCAAGCCCACAAGCTATACCAAATATGACAGATTTTGTAGAAGTAGCTGTAGGCGGTAGTCATGTATTGGCCTTGCGTAAAGATGGTACGGTATGGAGTTGGGGGAATAATGAAAAAGGGGTATTAGGGTATAAAGAGGAAGGTGTTCCTTGGGGAATACCACCAAAAATATATTTTGACCCCTATCAACTAACCCCCAAACAAATCCCTGATTTAAAGGATGTGGTGAGTATCGCGGCGGGGCATAATTATTCGTTGGCATTGGATAAGCAGGGAAAGGTGTGGGGCTGGGGGAGTGATATAAATTTAGTGATTAATAGCGTCAAGAGCCTTCTTATAAAAACGCCAACCATCGTTTATGAAAATAAAAATATTAAAAAAATGGCCATTACTTCCGCTACGAGAGTGTTGCTCATACTAGAAAATGGAACAGGTTTAGTTTTTGGTGGAGATATTGAGAGTTTAGATGATATTAATGAAGACCTGCATCCTAAAAAAGACTACCAAAATCCCTATGTCATACCTGTGAATCATATTGTTGATATTGTGGATAGCGGTGTGGGTATTATGGTGTTACGCCGTGATGGTACGGTATGGATAATGGGGAGGAATCTACATGGAAATTTAGGTCAATGTGACTTTAAGAATAATTTTTATAAAGGCTTTGTTCAAGTAAAAAATCTAAAAAGAGTCAAACAAATCAATAGCCAAATGGCTTTAGATGAGCAAGGTTATATTTGGGCATGGGGTGGCAATATTTATGTACCTTATACCTATTTTTTGGGTAAAAGTGCCACAAGATTTGGCGAAGAGTCTTGCTCCGTCAAAATCAAAAAAGTACCTGATTTTGATTTTTTTCTACCGACTTATCATGCAAATATTTACGCCACCAAAGATGGCTATTTTTTTAAGATGACTGAGCCAAAAAGAAATTTTGATGCCCAGCCATTACCTTGGTCTTGGAAATAAGCTGACTTAGCGTTGGTTGAGGCACAAAACCCACGATAATTAAATTTAACTTTGATTTCCTACACTACCATCACTAGGGATGCGTTAAATTATTGGCCGTTTGTGCTTTCTTTTCTAGCCAAGCCAGCACATCCTCATTTTTTACACGCTGGTAAATATCTTCTACGGCAATGCTAAAATCAATAGAAGCAAAATAAATCGAATCACCCAAATAATAGACATTTTGTTGCCAAATATGGTTAGTGCGTCGCCATACTTCAATTTCGGCAATATCTTGTTCAACCAGTACATATTCCTGCAAAGTAGGAATGGTGAAATACAAATCGCGCTTAAACGTTTTGTCATGTTGGCGTGTGGATTTGGATAATACTTCGACAATAATCGTAGGGGTTTCGGTAAAATAGCCTTCAAAATCAGTACAATCAACTAATACATCTGGATAAAAATAGTTGTTTCCGATTTTGATTTTCATATCTGAACTATAGGATTGACAAGGCTTGTTTTCTAAATGATTACCTAATTTGCGTGATATATTATCTGCCAAAACCACATGATGCCTATGCGCCCCAGCCATAGCGTACACTTGCCCATCAATATATTCATGCTTGATGTCAGAAAATTGTTCACCATGTAAATAGTCATATTCGCTGATATAAGATGTTTTTTGGGCAGTTGACATGGTCTTATGCTCAAGTTTAAAAGATATTGTGATTGTACTGAGTACTGGTAAAGATGCAACATGGGGAGTATTTCACTCTAAGACAAATATAGCTCTACAATCACTCCAATTCAGCCGCTTTTTTTTCTAACCATTCAATAACATCACTATTATCTACCCGATAATAAATATCTTCCACGCTAAGCGTTAAACCAACCGACTCAAAAGTGATATTTTCACCCAAAAAATAATGTTCAGATTGCCAACCTGTACGGCGGCGGATAATTTCCACGTCCACAAAATCCTGTTCAATTAACACATATTCTTGCAGCGTGGTAATTTGGGTATAAAGCTGACGTTTCAGCTTTTCATCTATTTGTCGCGTTGATTTAGACAATACCTCAACGAGCAACGTAGGACTTTCGGTAAAATAGCTATTGCCTGCCACATTAGCGCAATCGACCAATACATCAGGATAAAAGTATTTGCTGCCAATTTTAACTTTCATATCCGAGGTATAAGGTTGACAAGGCTTATTGTCTAAATGATTACCAAGCCTACGATATAAATTTCCTGCAATGCGATTATGGTTAGCACTAGCCCCCGACATGGCATACACGTCACCATCAATATATTCGTGTTTGATGTCAGAGAATTGCTCACCTTCCAAATAGTCAGTTTCACTGATAATCAAAATACCTTGTGTGAGTGCAGACATGGCAATCGTTCCAATTATTGTGCAATAGTATGGATTATATACAATTTATGCGATTTCACCAGTTGATAGGATTGGTATGACAAATCAGCATTCTTAAACTAAACTCAGGCTGATTCTGACTTTTTAGCACAAAAACCAAGCAGTTTTGGCCATAGACAAATACATATTGTCAACTATTTGCTCTTTTCAGCAAGCGCGGTCAATGTTAGTCTTCACGCCAATAGCGCATTAGCTCGCACTCAATATTCATAGAGAGGATATAACAACATGGCAAATCACGCAGAAAAGCAAACTTTACTCCACTGTTTATTATATTGGGAAAAAAACACCCCCAGTGGTGTCTATTTAACGCAGCCTTTTGGTAATGGTGTTGTTAAAGAATATACATGGCAACAAGTAGGCGATGAAGTAAGACGTATCGCCACCTATATTCAGTCCTTAAATTTAGCTCCCAAAAGTAATATAGCCTTATTAGGCCGTAACTCCGCGCATTGGATTATGGCCGATTTGGCGATTTGGATGGCAGGTCATGTGACTGTGCCTTTATATCCCACTTTAAATGGTGAGACTGCCGAATATATCTTTGAGCATAGCGAAGCTAAGTTATTGATTGTAGGTAAAATGGATGGCAAAGCCGATGGTTGGAAAGAAATCAAAGGCGTGATTCCTAAAGAGTTGCCAATCATTGCCGCACCTTTATCACCACCCGAATTAGCCAGTCAGCCACAATGGGATGCCTTGGTAGCCAAAACTGAGCCGCTTAAAAATCCAACCATGCCACAGTTAGATGATATTGCAACCATCGTTTATACTTCGGGTAGTACAGGCAAGCCTAAAGGCGTATTGCATAGCTTCCGTACCATGATTGTCATTACCAGTGGTATGGAAGAAATTTGGGGCTTTACCAGCAACGAGCGGATGTTGTCGTATTTGCCCTTGGCTCACGTTGCCGAACGTGCTGCTGTTGAAACCATGTCTTTGTATTTTGGTTTTCATATTTTCTTCTCCGAAGGCTTAGAAACTTTCCAAAAAGACCTACAACGCGCCCAACCCACCATTTTCTTCTCGGTGCCGCGTTTATGGACAAAATTCTATTTAGGGGTCAACGAGAAGTTACCGCCTAAAAAGCAAAAGTTGTTATTTAACATTCCCATCTTAAACAAAATTGTTAAAAAGAAAGTGTTAACTCAATTGGGTATGAATCATGTGCGTGTGGCTTTGACAGGCTCTGCACCGTTACCACCACAAATTATTGAGTGGTATCGTAGTTTAGGTTTAGAGTTATTGGATGTGTATGGTATGTCCGAAAACTTTGCTTATTCTCATGCTTGCAAACCTAATGAAGTGCGTGTGGGTTATGTCGGTTCGGTCAATCCTGGTGTTGAGCATCGCATTGCTGACAATGGCGAAATTCAGGTGAAAAGCCCTGCCCAAATGATTGGTTACTACAAAATGCCCGAAAAAATGGCCGAAGAAATGACCCATGATGGTTATTTTAAAACAGGCGATAGAGGCGAGATTGACGCACAAGGCCGTTTACGGATTACAGGTCGGGTTAAAGAGTTATTTAAAACCAGTAAGGGCAAATATGTTGCGCCAGTACCTATCGAAAACAAACTCAATAACCATCCTAAAGTGGAAGTGGTGTGTGTGACTGGTTCGGGCGAGCCACAACCTTTTGCTTTGTTTATGCTGTCTTTAGACGCTTTAAAAGAGTTAGAAAAAGGCCAATTAGACAAAGAGACCTTAACCAACGAATTGAAAGATTTGCTGAAAGGGGTCAATGCAACGCTTGAAGACCACGAACGCCTTGATTATGTGGTGGTGGTTAAAGACCAATGGACAATGGAAAATGGCTTTTTAACACCTACCATGAAAATTAAACGTAACATTATTGAAGACCGTTACCTTAAACATGGTGAAAAGTGGGTAGAACAAAAGCAGCGTGTGATTTGGGAGTAATTAAACACGCCTTTATTGGTGTGGTTTAAGTCGTTACACTTAGAGGCAAGTCAGTGATGATTTGCCTCTTTTAATTTGTGGATAAAATAATGACCGAGTATCGTATTGAGTCGATAGCCTTAAAAAATATTGGTGTGTTTGATGATGTAAGCATTGTTTTTCCACCGATTGAGTCGGCTGAAGCTGATGAAAAAAAGGCAGAAATTCATTTGTTTACAGGTGCAAATGGTTGCGGCAAAAGTACCTTGCTGTATGCGTTGGCGAGTTGTTTGGGTGAGGAGGCTTATCAATTAGTTTTACAAAGAAAGGTTTTTAAAAATTATATAGTTATTTCTACGATGAATCATTTTTCGTTTTCAATCGAAAAGTATGAAAAATTTTTTTTAATAGATAAATATAAACACTTAGTGCATGGGAGTGATATACACAATTATCATGTCTATAAAGAGAATTATAAACAAAGAACAAATATGGTAGTTGCATTCAAGTTTGCAGCCTTTGCCTACTCAGGTCGCCGTACTTTAGAAGAAGCTAAAACTCATAGTATTAATAATGTTGAAAATATTCAAAAATCACCGTTTGAAAATGCCTTATCTTTTACAGGCAATACCGATACTAATTTAATCGCCCAATGGATTTTAAATAGTTTATCTTCCGCAGCATTAGCAGAAGTGGAGGGCGATAAACAAGCGGCACAAAACTATCAATTTGCCGTAAAAAAAATAGAGGCCTTTATTTTTGAGATTTGCCAATTAGACATTAAGTTCAAAGTCCAACGTTCACCCTTAACAGTAAAAATGAGCTTAAATAATCAAGTATTAGATTTTGAGGTATTACCCGATGGTTTAAAGTCGGTCATTAGTTGGGTAGCTGATTTAGCGGTTCGATTAGATAGTATTCCTTGGGCTGAACAACGTAGTATTTTTGAACAAAACATTATTTTATTTTTAGACGAAATTGACATTCATCTACACCCAAAATGGCAACGGCGCATTTTGCCTGCGGTACAAAAATTATTACCGAATGCCCAAATTTTTGCTTCAACCCATTCGCCATTTGTTGTTGGCTCGGTAGAAGATGCGTGGATTTATAAATTACCCGAACAAGGCCAAATCGTTAAAGAAATTAAAGCGATTAAATCAAATCCTGCCAAAAGTTATGCCCTGATTTTGGATGAAATTTTTGATATAGACCAAGACTTTGGTGAGGAAGTTGAGCAAGATTTAGATAAGTTTTATCGGTATCGGCAAGCCTATATGACTAACAGACAAGCCGAAGATAAAACACAGTTATTAACTATTGCGGCAAAGTTGGTAGATAAAGGAGAAGAAGTTAAAGCGATTATTGCGCGTGAATTAAGACAATTATCGCGTTTAATGAATGAGGATATAGACCTTGCGTAAATTAACAAGGATGGCTGCACCTGATTGTTGGCAAAAAAAATCAGCACAATGGAATAGAGATTATGTCTTAAATCGTCAGCAAGATGATGGTTATCGTTTTAAATGGCGATGTTATATGATCTGTTTCCAACCTGCTAAAAAAGAGTTGATGGAGATGACTCAACATCATTGTGCCTTTTGTGATGGCGCATTAGGGGTAGAAAGCCGAAAAACCATAGAGCATTTTCGTCCTAAAGAATCATTTCCTCACTTAGCTTATACATGGGATAACCTATTTCCTTGTTGTGATGTTTGTCAGTCAGAAAAATTAGCAAAATTTGATGAAAAATTATTGAAGCCTGATGAAGTTGGCTATCGTTTTTATGATTATTTTGAGGTGAATTTTAAAACTGGTGAGCTTCTACCTTTGTCAACAGTGAGCCAACACAATCAAGACCGTGCAAAAATTACCATTAACTTATATCAATTAAATAAACTAGAACGCTGTAAAGCTCGTCTGAAAGAGTTAAAAGCATTTTGTCCTAATGATGGCGATATTTTAGAGGATTTTAACTACCGTTTCTTTTTAGAGGCGGCTTTGTAAATGCGTTGGTTTTTATTGGTATTGCTCACTGTTGCTAGTCATCTTGCCCACGCCACCCAACTGCCCACTTTCTCACAAGTTCAACAAAACTGGCAGTCTTCCTACGCCACCTTATTAGATAGAAATAGCCACGTATTGGCTTATCAGCGTATCAACAAACAGCAGCACCGCTTTGATTGGACACCCTTACACGAAGTTTCACCCGCGTTAATAGATGCCTTGTTGTTTGTCGAAGACAGAGATTTTTATCGTCATCATGGGGTTGATTGGGGGGCAGTCAGTCGCTCTGCATTTAACTACCTAACTCAACAAAAAGCGCGTGGTGCAAGCACACTCACCATGCAATTAACTGCACTTTTAGACCCTCAATTAAGTTGGCAAACGGGCGGGCGTAGTGTTAAACGCAAATGGCAACAGTTGCAAGCGGCCAAACAACTCGAAAAAACATGGACAAAAGCACAAATTCTCGAAGCCTATCTTAATCTCACTATGTGGCGTGGTGATTTACAAGGGATTAGCACCGTCAGTTTAGCCTTATTTGGCAAATGGCCACGTGGTCTTAATGGTGATGAAAGTATTTTGTTGGTGAGTTTGTTGGCTGCACCCAATGCCAGTATCAAACGTATTGCCGATAGAGCGTGTACCTTAATTACAGCAGGTTACGAGGCCGATTGCCAACAAGTACAAGCCTTAGCAATACAGTCTTTAGCCAATCGACAATTACCCTTTGAGCCTTCTGCCG
>Ga0114982_1000423_pt1 | contig 22667 bp, 22 predicted proteins | sample Shrwel_input2_FT_FD_87183 | JGI IMG/M metagenome (GOLD analysis project Ga0114982, IMG submission 87183) | Subsurface microbial communities from deep shales in Ohio, USA - Utica-3 well 1 S input2 FT | ecosystem: Environmental > Aquatic > Deep subsurface > Shale gas/oil reservoir > Produced... | reverse complement strand
TTTCTGTACCGCCAAGGGTATTGGTGAGCCAGCGACGGCTTTGGCCACCACAAACAAACTGGCATCGGCGAACTTCGCCGCCAGGCTGTCACTGATGGTTAACTGAATGACAATACGCCGTTCGCTGCTAGCCGGCGCTTTCGCTGCCAGCTCGCTGCCATTGCTCATGCTGGTGGCTGGCGCAGTTGCCGCCGGGACAGCGGCAACTGCACTGCCATTTAATGCTGCCAATTGCTGCTGGATCATCGGGTAACGCGGATCTGCCGGTTGTAATTGGGCTAATAATAATTCCCAGGCTGCCCGCGCTTCTTTGATATCACCGCGCTGCTGCGCAATCAGCGCCAACATCGACAGCGCATCGGTATTACCGGGTTCTTTTTGCAGCACCAGTCCGAGACTCTGTGCTGCTTTTTGCATATTCTCCGCACTTTCGGTGACTAAAAGTGCCTGCGCGTAGCTTAACCGCAGATTAACGCGCTCTGGTGTCAGCACCAGTGCTTTTTCAAAAGCCTCCAACGACTCGTCCACCAAGCCTTGCGAAAACCAGATGCGGCCGAGCACAAACCAAGCCACGGCGTCGTCACCTTCGACCGCGAGTTTGGTGCGCAGTGCCAGCGCGAATAAGCTGATTTCTTCATCTGACAATGGCTCGCCTTTGTTGAGCAGGGCCCGCTCACCATAGGACGGCAGGCTTTGCTGTGCCAGCACCCAATCATTCAGGATTTTATAATGACCGGTCAGCCAATAGCTGGTACCGACCAGTAACAGCAGCAAAAACAGCGCCAGATACAACAACCGGCCAGCAGCAGTCGCGGATGTCAGCGTCGGCGTCACAGGTGCAGATTCAACAAAATGTTGTTTCAGTTCCGCTGCCGCCTGGGCAAAATCTGCCGGTGCTAATTCACCGTTATCCCGTGCCAGCACCAACAGTTGCAACCGTTCGCGGAATAGTTCGGTCCGGCTTTGGTTAAATTCGACTGAGGCCCGACGGGGCCAGAAAATGATCACCAGACTGGCAATCATCATCAGTAAAGCGACTAAAAGTAGTTGCGCTGTCATGACGGGTTACTCCTGCCCTGCGGTGGGCTCTGTGTGCTGCCTGGCGCGCTCACTTCATCAATAATGGCCTGTAATTCGCTATCAAGCTGTGGTTGCTGCAACTGTGGCGCTGCGTTTGTCTTGTCTTTTCTGAACATAAAAACAAACATGCTGGTTAATAAGGCGGCAGGTAACAACCAAAGCCAAATGGTACTCCATTGCACAGGCGGCTGATAATGCACAAATTCACCATAACGCTGTTTCATATAATCCAGCACTTGTTGTTTATTCTGCCCTTGTTGCACCAACTGATAAGTTTTTTGCCGCATATCCACCGCCACCACGGCGTTTGAATCGGCAATATTCTGATTCTGACACTTAGGACAGCGCAGTTCGGCGGTGAGCTCGCGAAACAAGGCCTGCTGCTGAGCTGACTGAAATTGCAATAATTCTTCTGCCGCCTGGCTGGGTAGGCTTAAGCCAGTACAGAGCAGCAAGCCAGCACAAAGCAGCAAGGCACTGTGCAGCGGCGTCAGCCAGCGACCACTGAATTTACTTTGCATCGGCGGCCTCCTTGGTTGTTGCCGCAGTTTCAGTCAACAGTGCCTGATATTGCGCGGCCAAAGCCGGCCAGTTTTGCGGATTAATATCACCGACATGATGGGCGCGGATTTTGCCATGCTGATCAATCAAAAAGGTTTCCGGTGCACCAGTCACCCCTAAATCAAAAATCAGACTGCGCTTTTCATCCAGTAAGTTAAATTGATAAGGATCACCCTGCTCTGCCAGTTTACGACGTACATCGTCCTGTAACGCAGTTAAATTAAAACTTTCGCCAAAGGCCGCATCCAGTGGCTGGACATAATAGAGTCCGATAATGCGCACCCCTTGCTGGCGTAACTCAGTCAGAAAGCCAAGTTCAGCATTACAAGTTGGACACCAGGTGCCCCAGACATTCAGCAAATACGGCTGGCCGCGTAAATCCTCTGCAGTTTTGCGCTGACCAGTCATTAATTCCGGCAACGCAAAAGCAGGTAAATCACGCTGCAATAAGGCCGAACCATGCTGGCGCGGATCAGAGAACAAACCACTGAACAAAAAAACGCTCATCGCAATAAACAAAACAAAAGGGATAAAAAACATTAGTTTACGCATGCTGTCCCTCGCTCTGTACGGCTGGTGGGATGGCTGCTGACGACTGGCGCCGCCGATATCTTGGATCTAACAACGCAATCAGACCACCCAGTGCCATCAATAAACCACCGAGCCAAATCCAGCGCACAAAAGGTTTGACATAAATCCGCAGCGCCCAGGAAGGGCCAGGTAATTCTTCACCCAGCGCCACGTACAGATCACGGCTTAACCGCGCATGCACAGCCGCTTCGGTCATCACAGTTTTTTGCAGCGCATAAAAGCGTTTTTCCGCGTGCAGATGCGTCACTTTTTCGCCGGCGCTATACACTTCCAGCTCTGCCGCCTGACCGCCATAATTGGGGCCATTGAGCGCATACACATCACTTAAGGTGAAATCGTATTCGTTCAACTGCACCGTATCGCCAATTTTCATCCGGACATCTTTTTCGACACTCAGCGTTTTGGTCATGGCCACGCCAATCACCAGCACGGCAAAGCCAATATGGGCAATAGTCATGCCCCAGTGACTCAGTTGCAAGCGACTGATGCCCGCACCAACACCACCGAGCTGTTGTAACCGCTGCCAGACTTCAACAATGGCGGACCAGCCAACCCAGGCGCCAAGTAATAACCCGAGCAGGGCCAGATTGGCAGCAAAACCAATGGTCAGGCTCATATAGCCCAGCGCCAGCGTCAAGGCCCCAATCAACACCAGCGTCAGTGGTTTTAACAAGGGTGGCAGGCTTTGTTGTTTCCAGCGCACCCAGGGGCCCAAGCCTAATAACAAGCTAAAAGGGATCACCAGGTAATAAAACAGTTGATTAAAAAACGGTTCACCAATGGAAATTGACCCCAGTCCCAATTCTTTATGGAACAGTGGATATAAAGTGCCGAGAAACACCACCAGCGTCGCGGTTAACAAAAACACGTTATTGCCCCACAACAACACTTCGCGGCTAAACAACTGATAACGGCTTTGTGAGCGGACTGCGTTCATCCGCAGCGCATATAAAAACAGCGAACCACCAACCACCAGCAATAAAAAAGCCAGTAAATACAAACCGCGGCTTGGATCAGAAGCAAAAGAATGCACTGAAACCAACACGCCGGAGCGTACCAAAAACGCCCCCATCAGGCTGAGCGAAAAGGCGGCAATGGCCAGTAATACCGTCCAGGATTTAAAAGTGCCACGTTTCTCGGTGACGGCCAGTGAATGTAACAAGGCAGTGCCAACCAGCCAGGGCATAAAAGAAGCATTCTCAACCGGATCCCAGAACCACCAGCCACCCCAGCCCAGTTCGTTATAGGCCCACCAGCTACCCAGCATAATGCCGAGGGTCAGGAACAACCAGGCCGCTAAGGTCCAGGGTCTGGCCCAGCGCGCCCAGGTACTGTCAAATTTACCACCGAGCAAAGCCGCAATGGCAAAAGCAAAGGACACGGCAAAACCAACATAACCCAGGTACAACAAAGGGGGATGCACAATCATGCCAAAATCCTGCAACAGCGGATTCAGATCACGGCCTTCAACCGGATAAAACGGCAGACTGCGGGCAAAAGGGTTGGACATAAAGAGTGAAAAAGCAGTAAAGCCAACACAAATAATCCCCAGCACGGCCAGGATCCGGCCTTGCATCAACAAGGGTAAAGATTTGGAAAAACACGCCACGAGCGCAGTCCACAGCGTCAGCATAGTGACCCACAACAGCATTGAACCTTCGTGTGAACCAAAGCTGGCGGTGATTTGATAATACCAGGGCAAAATACTGCTGGAATTACTGGCGACGTTAATCACGGTAAAGTCATTCTGTAAAAAAGCATAAATCAGGCAGCCCATCGCCAGGGCGCTGAATAAAAACATGCCAATCGCCAAGGGTTTGGCCATTAAAAGTGCGCGCTGATGGCCGGTGAAGCTGCCATACAGTGGAAAGGTTGCCAGCAAGGCTGACAAACCAAAAGCAAAAGTCAGCGCCAGCTGACCTATTTCCGGCATCATGGCTGCACTCCCGCTGGCTGTTGCTGCGCAGGCTGCACATCAGCGGATACAGGCTCAGCCGGACTCGCTGCTTTGGGCTGATAACCAGCCGCCGCCGGATAAGTTTTCGATGGTGCCACGTGTTTAATGCCTTTCATCGCTTCGGCAACTTCAGGTGGCATATATTCTTCGTCATGTTTGGCCAGCACTTCGGTGGCGGCAATAGTCGTGGCATCAATCAGGGTGCCCTGCGCCACAATGCCCTGCCCCTCACGGAATAAATCCGGCAAAATGCCTTCATAGGTCACAGTCACTGTCGGACCGGTGTCGACCAAATCAAAACTGACTTTTAAACTATGTTCATCCCGTTTGACTGAACCTTTGACCACCATACCGCCAATTCGTAACCGCTGACCCGGCACAGGTTTCACTTTGTCTTTGCCAAGGCCATCGACTAACTGTGACGGCGTATAAAATAAATCGACATTTTCCTGTAATGCATACAACATCGCTGCTACAGCACCTCCGAGGAGTAACAACATAGCGCTGACGGCTAACAACCGTTGTTTTCTTCTTGGATTCATTCAGTCTGCTCCTGTTGTTGCTGTTGTCTGATACGGTGTTCACGGGCTTGTTTGGCGGCCAGGTTTTGCAGCAACTGACGTTGACTGCGCTGACTGGACCAAGCCAAAACAGCAAGCAGCAAATAAGTACTGCCAAATGAAATCCAGACGTATAAGGCGTAACCCCCCATCTGCAGAAAAGCTTGCCAGCTATCAAAATAAAGTTCAGGCATCAGCGGACTCCCGGCTTGCACGGACCTGCGGTGCTGTCAACTGCTGGCATAACTGCCGCACCCAGGGCCGGTGTTGTTCATTTTCTAAAATGGCGGTACGTAAACGCAAACAAGTCAAAGCTGCCAATAATAAACCAAAACCAACAATGCCAAGCAACAGCGGCCATAACATTGACGCATCTATAGACGGTTTGGCAAATTTGGTGATAGTGGCGCCCTGATGCAAGGTATTCCACCATTCGACGGAAAAATGGATGATCGGTAAATTCACCACCCCTACCAGCGCCAGCACTGCAGAGACTTTAGCGCCGGTCTGGCGATCAGCAAAAGCACCGGCTAACGCCATCACCCCGAGGTATAAAAATAATAAGATCAGTTCTGAGGTCAGTCTGGCATCCCATACCCACCAGGTGCCCCACATCGGCTTGCCCCAGGCCATACCGGTAAACAGCGCAATCAGGGTAAATACGGCGCCGATAGGCGCAATAGCGCCCACCGCCCACTGGGCCGCTTTGACTTGCCATACCAGCGCGATTAAGGCTGCAATCGCCATGCTGCTATAAGCGCCCATCGACCAAATAGCCGCCGGTACATGAATATGAATAATGCGGTAACTATCACCTTGCTGATAATCAGCCGGGGTAAAAGCCAATCCCCACAGGGTACTGAGTAATAACACCAGTACTGCTGCCGCCATCAGCCAGGGATACCATAACCCACACAAACGATATAAAGTCTGCGGTTTTGCATATGGATCAAGCCATTTAAACATATCACCCCACGTTTATTTTTAATGCTTTTAACACCGCTAGTGGCACCAGCGCCAGCGCCAGACATAACATGGCAGCCAATACGGCCAATTGGGCGCTATAGCTCAGTCCCATACTGGCATTTTCAACGGCTGCGCTGGCAAAAATCAGCAGCGGAATATACAAAGGTAAAATCAGTAATGCCAGCAAAATACCACCTTTATCTGCCGATAAAGTCAGGGCAGCGCCCAGCACCGCCAGCATATTCAGCAGCGGCGTGCCAAGCAGTAAGGTCAGTACCACCGCTTGCCAGCTTGGCATGGACAAGCCAAGTAACAACGCAATCAACGGCGACATCAGCAATAACGGCAACGCCGTACTACACCAGCTGCTGAGCATTTTCGCCAGCACATAAGGGAGCAAGGGTTGCTGCGCCGCAACTAACTGCTCTAGCGTGCCCTGGCGGTAATCATCTTTAAACAACCGTTCTGTTGCCAGCAGCACACTGAGTAAAGCGGCGATCCAGATAATGCCTGGGGCAATTTCAACCAGTAAATTTGGTTTAGCGCCAACGCCTAACGGAAACAACGTCAGCACAAGAATAAAAAACATCATTGGATTGAGCCAGTCGGCTTTTTGCCGGGCCAACAGGCGCCATTCGCGCAAAAAAGCCTGGCGGAAAATTACCATCTGTACACAAGCTCCAGTAATCTGGCCTGAGGGAAATGCTGACTGAGCGGTTGATGGGTGGTCAGAATAATGCTGCCGCCTTTGGCTAAATGTTGCCCAAATTGCTGTTGCAACACGGCAATGGCCGACTGATCCAAAGCGGTAAAAGGCTCATCGAGGATCCAGAGGGTGGCAGAGGTTAACCATAACCGCGCCAGCGACACCCGCCGCTGCTGACCGGCCGATAACATCTGACAAGGGATATCTTCTAATCCAGCCAGCCCCAACAAGGCCAGCAACTGAAAGTCATCGGCGGTTTTGAGTGCAAAAGCGGCCCGCCAGAAAGCCAGATTCTCCAGTGCGGTGAGTTGCGGTTGCACCCCGCTTAAGTGGCCGATATAACAAAGCTGACGACTAAAATCACTGTCATGCAGGGGTTGGCCCTGCCACAGCAGCTCACCTTCATCCGGTGCTGTTAAGCCTGCCAGAATACGCAATAAACTGGTTTTACCGGCACCATTCTTGCCACCGATCTGCAATAGCTCGCCTGCAGCCAGACGAAGGTCAAGGGCTTCAAATAAGATTCGGTCCTGACGGACACAAGTTAACTGAGTGGCGCTGAACACAATACCGGCTGACTCTGAAAAAAACAGCGCGCATCTTAGCATATTGGCAGTAGAATACGAATGCGCTATACCTTGATAGCCGCAATAACAGCCAGAATTATGAACCAGATCAATCTTGATGCCCTGCTACGTAGCCAAGCCACTGTCAGAGGCGGTACTTTGTCGCCGTTAAAACTGCAGCCGGATCTGTCTTATCAGGCGACGCTTGGCCAAGGCCATGATGGCCAACCGCAGTTGCAAATCAACACGCCACAGGGCATAGCGCAGGTCAGTCTGACACAGGCGCAAGCGGCATTTTTAACCTCGGCCTTGACAAGCAGCAGGCCTTTGGGCGGTACAACAAGCCCGCAACCCGTGTCAGGCAGCCCCATTCATTTGCAATTAACGCCTCAGCTCAGCGTGCAATTGACGGCAAGTCCGGCGGTAATGCCTGCCACCGACGCTGCGTCACAAGGGCCACAGAGTACTTTTCAATTGCAACTGACCCCTCAAGCCGACGGTCAACTATTATTGCAACCCCAGGCCAAAGCCAGCACTGCGCTCTTTGCCATTGCCCCCGCTCAGCTGTTGAAGTTACTGCAACCACTGGCGGCGCAACCACAAGGCGGACCTGCAGCTGCGGCTCAGCTGTTGCCGTTACCGGTTAGCCTGGAGCGGCAGGACCAGCAGTTGTTACTCACATTAAGCAATCAACGGCAAGTACTGTTGCCGTTACAGTGGTTGCCGGCAGCGGCCCATTGGCCAGCACAAACCCCAATGGCAGCACAACTGCTGCTGCAAGCCGAAGCAGGTCAATTACAGCTTAAAATTCTGCTGACGCCCACCGCAAAATCCGCCGTAACAGCCGCAACTGCTGCGTCCTCAATGTCACCGCCAGCCGATGATGTTGCCGGTATGACGCACAAAAGCCAGAGCCAAACACTGACCATAGCGCAAAGCCGGCAGTTACTGCCGACACTGGTTGCTGCTTCGCAAACTGCGCACAGCGCCGGGATGCCAATCAGTACCCCGCTGCCAGCAGTGACTGCGAGTCCGGCAGCGTCGTTGTCTTTGCAGCAACAGGCCACGCCATTGCAATGGCGCTTGCTGCCCCCTGCCAAGGCAGGAGCGGACTGGCAATTACAAGTCGACGCCGGCGCCGAAACGGCCACCACCACAACAGCGGTCAAAGTTGATAGCAGTCAGTTTAACCGGCCTTTGCAGTGGCAAGCCGCCGCCAGCCCGGTCGCGACTTTGCCACCTGCTGGCAAAACAGCCATGCTCGATGTGGCGCCACTCTGGCGGCAACTGTTACCGCTAAGTCAACCGGCGGTGGATCCACTGCGGCTTAATCCTGAGTTACCACCGGCAGTCCAGGCGGTGCTCACTGAAATCCGCCAGCATAGTCTGGACAGCGCCAAGGCCATCAGCAGCCAGCCCTTGTTGCAACAACAATTGACTGCCGCACTGCAGTTTAATCCACAGCCGCTGTTATCCCCTGCTGCCACCCCGGCCGCAGCCGCGACTTTGGCGCTCGCCATCCAATTATTGCTGGGCCGGCTGAGTCAGTTACCGCAGACTGAAACTAAAACAACTGCCGGCACCAAGTTGCAGCAACTGATCGCCCAGCTTGAACCTGGGCAGAGCAGTCAGTTGCTGCGGCAGTTAGCCGGTCATGCCAGTACCATGCAAGGTGCACAGCTGGCGACTCTGGAGCAACAACAGCAACCCGGCCAGAGCCAGCAATTGTTTATTCAATTGCCATTATTGCAACAAGGCGACAGTCGTTTTGCCGAGTTGGCATTGACGGAGCGCGAAGCCGATGGCAGCACGCCAGGGCAAAAACGCACCCAGTGGCAATTAACGATGAAGTTTGATTTAGCCAGCCAAGGCAAGTTATTGGTGCAGGTCAGACTGACAGGTTTACAGGTGAGCCTGCAGTTTTATACCGAACAAGCTGGCCCACTGGCCATGGCGCAGCAGTTTTTACCGCTGCTCAAAGACCGCTTGAAAATGCAAGGGCTGGAAGTGACCGAAGCACAGTGTCAACTGGGCAAAATTCCGCCCCAGCTGTATCAGCGCAATAACAGTTTATTGGCGGTTAAAGTCTAAGTCCGGGCTATAACCGCCCGCCATTGGAGTGACAGATGAAAGATCAGGTGAAAGCTGCCGTTGCCTTGCAGTACGACGGCAAAAATGCTCCCACTATCGTGGCCAAAGGTCATGGTGAGCTGGCTGATGAAATCGTGGCGCTGGCGCGCGAACACGGCGTGCTGATCCACGAAGATGAAGCACTGAATCAGTTACTGCGGCAGATGGAGCTCGGTGATCAGATCCCCAAAGAGTTGTATTTAATCATCGCCGAACTGATTGCGTTTTCCTATGTCGTGCAAGGTAAATTTCCGGAACAATGGACCAATATTCACCAGCATATTGATTTTAAAAGCTAAAGTGAGAGTTTTTGTTGCTAGCACTGTCATCGGTGACTGCCGGTTTTTCAGCTGCGGCAGTACACTGAGTCCATCGATAGATCTATTTGCAGTTACTTTTTACAACCAGTCAATTGACCCAACCGTTGTAATTGATAACTGCCGTCAAGAATAGCTTGCCACCATGGCCGATGATGCAAGTACCACAGCACTGTTTTGCGCAATCCATCGTCAAAACACACCTCAGGGCGCCAACCAAGCTGCTGAGTGATTTTTGTCGGGTCAATCGCATAACGATTATCATGGCCAGGACGATCTGCCACATGGGTAATTAAATCACGATACCAAGTGACGTTATCGGGCTTTTTCGGCGCCAATTCTTCCAAAAGCTGACAAATCATCAGCACCACATCAAGATTGGTTTTTTCGTTATAACCACCAATGTCGTAAGTTTGACCGACCTCACCATTCAACAACACCATACATAACGCGCGTACATGATCATCGACAAATAACCAGTCTCGTATCTGGCATCCGGAGCCGTACAGAGGCAGAGGTTTGCCTGCCAATGCATTCAGGATCATCAATGGGATCAGTTTTTCCGGAAAGTGATATGGGCCATAGTTGTTGGAACAATGGCTGATTAATATCGGTAAGCCATAAGTATGATGCCAGGCCCTGACTAAATGATCTGCACTTGCTTTGGTAGCGGCATAGGGACTGTTTGGTGCAAAGGCTGACTGCTCAGTAAAAGCAGGCTGTGCCGCAGTTAATTCTCCGTACACTTCATCAGTTGAAATGTGATAAAAACGGAAATTTTCTCGTAACGGAGCCTCAAGTCGCTGCCAGTATTTCCTGCTTGCCTCCAGTAATACGGTTGTCCCAACAATATTAGTCTGAACAAATTGCAGAGGACCATCAATCGACCGATCAACATGACTTTCAGCGGCCAGGTGCATAATGGCATCTGGTTTATATTCTGCGAAGAGTTGTTCAATTGCTTGAGCATCACAAATATCAAGTTGTTTAAAACTCACTCTTTCATTGGATAGTACTGAATCTAATGAAGTTAAATTACCTGCGTAGGTCAATTTATCAATCACAAGCACCTGGTATTGACTCTGAGTCACTAAATATCTAACTAAAGCAGAACCGATAAAACCAGCTCCTCCAGTGACCACTATCTTCATTAAATCATCTCACTCAAAGTAGACATTACTAAATGTCTATCGAAAAAAATTAAAACATATACCATTGCGGTCAAAATGATGCAGCACAGTGTTGTTTAGTTGCAGCTCTGGTTTTGACCGTATTGAAAAATAAATTCAGTTATATTTTCTGTGCTTAGCCTCAAACACAACTGGTCGGAGATCTGTAAAGCGATTTTACTCGTCTAACCTGATAAGTCTGAAATGAATATCAACTGAACAGGAGCCTGACCATGAACGTACAAGACCTGAAACTCGGCATGTTATGCCAAAGCAAAAAAGGCGTCGGTATTGTGAGCTGGATTGATGCGCAGGACCGGGCGGTTTATCTGCAGGATATCCACGACCAACAACAACATTTTGCCATTAGTTTTGAAGATTTGCAGGATGAACCGCAAATCCATCAAGCCTCAGATGTTTATTATTAACAACATCAACTGCGCACGCCAGCTCAGCTGGCGCCTGATGTTAACCCGTTAGTTTTCTGGTGAGTATGGTTGGACGCCAAGCGTTGGACACTTGGTGTCGGACTGCCCGGAGTTTCACGCCGGCCTACCACTAATAACTTATAAATCAATAGATTGCCGTAATGGTGCCGTAGGTTGGACTCGACCCAGCTTAGCTGGGGCAGTCCAACGCGTGGCGTCCAACGCTGGCATTCAACGCTGGCAACCTATCAGGCTGGTCCGTTAATCACGAGTCCGTTGTTTGCCTCTGAAGGAAGGTTTACCGTTTTTACCAGTTTTAGCCGCCGGTTTTTCTTTCGCCGCTTTGGCTTTCTCGGCTTTGGCAGCAGCTTCCGGGTTTTTCAGTAAAATCTGGTGTTTACGCACCGCCCGTTTAATGGAAGCCATCCGGCGGCGACGCTCGTCTTTATCTTCCGGCTTGGCCAGCGTTTCTGTTTCGTAATCCAGATGCACTATCTTGCGCAGATAGTTCACTTCTTCCAGCGCATATTCGGTGTAACCACCAGCCGGTAAATGCTTAGGTAACATTAAATCACCATAACGCACCCGGATCAGCCGGTTGACCACCGCGCCCTGCGATTCCCACATCCGCCGTACTTCGCGGTTGCGGCCTTCAGTCAGGGTGACGTTAAACCATTTATTAATGCCTTCACCGCCACTGGCTTTGATTTTTTTAAAGGCGGCTTTACCGTCTTCCAGTTCAACCCCGGTTCTGAGTTTCTGGATCATGGCGTCGGTCACTTCACCAAACACCCGGACTGCGTATTCACGCTCAACTTCAAATTTAGGGTGCATCAAACGGTTGGCCAGTTCACCATCGGTGGTGAACAGCAATAAACCGGACGTATTGATATCCAGCCGGCCAATCGCAATCCAGCGTGCGCCGCGCATTTTTGGCAGCCGGTCAAACACTGTGGGCCGTCCTTCCGGATCGGTGCGGGAACAAATTTCGCCTTCAGGTTTGTGATAAGCAATCACCCGGCAGATCTGATCGGTTTCTGCCGCCAGCTTCACCGGATGGCCGTCGACGCGCACCGCTTGGGTTGGCAGCACCCGATCACCTAAAGTGGCGACTTTGCCATCAATAGTCACGCGACCGGCACTGATCCAACTTTCCATTTCACGGCGTGAACCGACACCGGAACGGGCCAGCACTTTTTGTAACTTTTCACTCATAAGGTCTCCTCAGTCATCCCGACTGTGTTGGCCGCAACAGGGGTCGCGGCAGTGTTAAATAAAGCTTCAGTGTCGGTATTTAATACCGACTGGGCTGAAAACTCGGTTAAAGCGGGCAAAGCAGCTAAGTCTTTCAGCCCGAAATAGGTTAAAAATTCGCTGGTGGTCGCATACAATCCGGGGCGGCCCGGCACATCTTTATGCCCCACCACTTTGATCCATTGCCGGTCCAGCAAAGTGCGGATAATCGGGCTGCTGACCGTCACCCCACGTACCGCTTCAATTTCGCCGCGGGTGATAGGTTGACGATAGGCAATCAGCGCCAAAGTTTCCAGCACAGCGCGTGAATACCGCGGCGAACGCTCGGGCCATAATCTGGCCAGATAAGCACTCCATTCGGTTTTGGTCTGAAAGCGATAGCCAGTGGCCGTTTCGACCAGTTCAATACCTCGGCCCTGATAATCCTGCATCAGTTGTTGCAAGGCTTGCTGCAAACGTTTTTTACTCAGTACAAAATCACTGAGCACAGTCTCCGTCAGATCAGTGATGGTCAGCGGCCGTTCACTGGCAAACAGCGTCGCTTCCAGTAACTGACTCAATTGCGTGTCGCTGATTTTCACCGCCATCTGACTTCCTGCTGTTGCCATCAGACTCAATCTGACAAAAGGCGCGCATTATGCCAATTTCAGATGGATCTGACCATAGGCTTGAACTTGTTCCAGCAGCACCAGTTTTTCTTTCACCAGTTCCAGCACCGCCAGAAAACTGACCACCACTCCGGCCCTGCCTTCTTCGGCACTAAAACACTGGCCAAACTGTAAATAACCATCTTGGTCTTTTAACTGCTGCAAAATCTGACTCATCCGCTCACGGGTTGACAATTTTTCTTTTGAAATATGATGATGCTGGAAATCTTTCACCCGCTTGGCGACCTCTGCTAAAGCCGCAACTAAATCCTGTAATGACACATCCGGTAAAATCAGCAAAGGCGCAAAATTGTCCGCCAGTTCGGCCCGTACCGAAAAAAAGTCCCGTTCCTGACGTGGTTGCAAATCCAGCTCAGTTGCTGCTTGCTTAAATTGCTCGTATTCCTGCAACCGGCGGATCAGTTCCGCACGCGGGTCCAGCTCAACGTCGGGCTGATGTTCATGACGCGGTAATAACAAGCGGGATTTAATTTCCGCCAGCATCGCCGCCATCACCAGATATTCTGCCGCCAGTTCAAAGTTCATGCCCTGCATCAGGTCAATATAGGCCATATACTGCAAAGTGATGTCACTGACGGGCAAATCGACAATATCAAATTTATGTTTGCGGATTAGGTAAAGCAGGAAATCCAGCGGTCCTTCAAAAGCTTCCAGCAACACTTCCAGCGCATCCGGTGGAATATACAAATCCTCCGGTCGCTCCAGCACCGCTTCCCCGCGGACAAACGCTAAGGGTAACGGCGGTTGCACTGTCAGCGGCGCCAGGGTCTGCTCTGCTGCTTGCGATGGGTTCGGCATCAGCGCTTACAGAAAGGGTCTGACATCACCGGCGCCTTCACGCACCACCACAGCGATATCGTCGGATAAATCTATCACTGTGGTCGGATTCCCCGGCAGCACACCGCCATGCAGAATAAGGTCAACCTGGCGCTCTAATTGATCGCGTAATTCTTCCGGATCGGATTCAGCAAAATCCTGCTGCGGCAAAATCAAACTGGTCGACATTAAAGGTTCACCCAACTCCGCCAGCAGCGCCAGAGTAATTTTGTGATCGGGTATCCTTAAACCCACCGTTTTCTTTTTCTCGTTCAATAACCGCTTAGGGACTTCTTTGGTGGCACGTAAAATAAAAGTGTAAGGGCCCGGGGTATTGTTTTTCAACAACCGGAACGCAGTGTTCTCGACCTTGGCATACACCGACAATTCGGATAAGTCCCGGCACAATAAGCTGAAATGATGATCGCCGCTGATCTGACGGATTTGTAACATCCGCGCCATCGCATCCTTGTCTGCCAATTGACAGCCGAGGGCATAACCACTATCGGTCGGCAACACCACCACACCACCCTGCTTGATAATATGCACGGCTTGTTTCATTAACCGGCTTTGCGGCGTTTCCGGGTGGACATAAAAAAACTGGCTCATCATCTGCTCCCTGCCGGCCAGTGCCAGCAATTGTCGAACCAAAGGGTTGACAACTCAGTACTGAGCTCAACCATCTTCGAATTAGTATTTATTAGCAATAGCAAGGATTTAGCTATTATTCAAGCGCTGTGGCCTGCAATGTTGCAGCCTCTGGCGCCACAGCGGCTGGCAACGCCCACGTGGACCAGAGCGGGACAATATCATCAGTCAGATATAAACCGCGGCCTAACTCGTTCCAGTCGGTTGGCTGATGAAAATCGCTACCCACTGACGCTGTTAACTCAAATAACTGACATAACCGCCAAATCTCCCGCTTTTGTACCGGTGTTTGTTGCGGTGACGCGACTTCGGCCGCATTGCCACCGGCCAGCGCAAATTCGCGGACTAATTTGGTCAGCCATTTGCCATTCAGATTGTATTTGAGCGGATGCGCCAACACTGCAACGCCACCGGCATCATGGATCCACTGCACAGCTTCCGCCAGCGCCACCCAGTTGTTCGGCACATAACCGGCTTTGCCACGTGCCAGATATTTTTTAAACACATTATTCATCGAACTGGCTTTGCCAATCTGTACCAGATGGCGGGCAAAATGGGTGCGGGTTATCGCAGCACCATTGGCAATCGCCAACACCGCAGGCAAACAATCCGGCACCTGAAATTTGGTCAGCCGCCGCGCCATTTCGGTGGCTCTTTCCAGCCGGCGTTGCTGCTGACTCTGCAGCCTTTGTTGCAATAGCGCTGAGTCCGGGTCAATGTGCAGTCCCACGATATGAATTTCAAATTCATACCAGGAGGTAGAAATTTCAACGCCATTAATCAGTTGTAACGGTAACTGAGCGCTGGCAATCTGCGCCGCAGCCCGTGCCAGACCATGGGTGGTGTCATGATCGGTAATAGCCAGCACCTGCACTTTTTTTTCCACGGCACGGCAAACTAAATCCTCCGGACTTAATAAACCGTCTGAGCAATTGGTGTGACTGTGTAAATCTATTTTCATAACAAATCCGGCAACTATCAGGCCGCTATTGTGCCACAGAAGCCAACTGCATGCAGGACACTTTCGCTGAAGCACAAATTTGGCCGCCTTTGATGGTGACCACGCCCTGGCGGCCAGCCGCTCATCTTGACTACCCGGGCATAAATCGTGGCCATCCAGCCATCTATCCGTTTTATTTACAGATTTCTGCTGCAGTCACTTGACGAGCGCCCTGCTTTTGCGGTTTGATAGCACCCAATGTATTCAAGGGTAGTCTGACGATGTTACAACAAGTTCAGCTGACAACTGCAATCACCTGGTGGTGGCATACTCCTTAACCGGACGTGTGTTGGCGTTGTTTACCCAAAATAAACCCCAAGGCCCGTTCAGATAACGGGCCTTTTTTTTCGACATTTTTTAACGAAGTTTCAGACAACAACAGACAGGAACAACAGATGAGTTTAGTGGCTTTAATCTCGTGGCGATGGTGGCAGTTTTCCGTAGGGGGCTCAGGCCCGGTGTTGGACGATTGTAACTTTTCATTTGCTTAGTCTGGTTGCCAGACAAGCCCCGCGCTGCGGGATCGACAGGAAATACCAATGATATTTAGTCAAATTACCCAGCAAACCGGCGAAGTCGCCAGTATTGCCCAGGCCATTCCTTACCAGAGCGATGCCTTAGGTTGTTATCAGCAACTTTGTGCTGACAGCCCTTATTCGCTGTTACTTGAATCTGCCGAAATCGACAGCAAAGACCATCTGAAAACGCTGATGTTGCTGGACGCAGCCGTGCGGCTGGAATGTCGCGATCAGCAAGTCACTATTGATGCTGTGTCCGATAACGGTTTGGCCGTGCTGACATTTTTACAGCAACACTTGCCGCCGGTTGCCAGCCAACAACGCACTGAACGCCAGTTAATCGTGACCTTTGAACGGCCCGATCCGCTGCTGGATGAAGACAGCAAGCTAACAGTCGCCAATCCGTTTTCAGTGTTACGCACCTTGCAACAACAATTAAAAAACCATAGCGACGAGCCTTTTGCCATTTTTCTTGGCGGCGTCATAGGGTACGACATGGTGGCAGTGGCGGAAGAATTACCGCAAGTGCCAACGCGCGATAACGCTTGCCCGGATTATCTGTTTTATCTGGCCGAAACGGTGTTAGTGCTGGATCACCAGCAGCAACAGGCCAGGTTGATTGGCAATGTGTTTTGTGGCGACCAGGCGATGGTCTGCTGTTTTGCCATTGGTAAAAGGTTAGAGCAACTGAGTCGCCGACTCAGTGAAACCCCGCTATTTCAGCCCGCCAGCAACAGCAACGCTGTGACTCAACACGAAGTTGCGGTGGATATCAGTGATGCTGATTTTGTCGCGCAAGTTGAAGCGCTGAAGCAAAATATTATCGCCGGTGATGTGTTTCAGGTGGTGCCAAGTCGGTGTTTTAGTTTGCCGTGCCCCAGCCCATTAAGCGCTTATGCCAGGCTGAAACAACAAAACCCCAGCCCTTATATGTTTTACCTCAGTGACAGTGGTTTTACCCTGTTTGGCGCTTCGCCAGAATCCGCGCTGAAGTTTTCTGCCGCCAATCGTCAGGTCGAAATTTATCCTATTGCCGGCACCAGACGTCGCGGTTTTAACGGCAAAGGCGGCATTGATGCCGATTTGGACAGCCGGATTGAGCTGGAACTGCGCCAGGATGAAAAAGAAAAAGCCGAGCATTTGATGCTGGTCGATTTGGCGCGCAACGATGTGGCCAGGATCAGCCTGCCCGGCAGTCGTTATGTGAAAGAATTACTCAAAGTTGACCGTTACTCTTATGTGATGCATCTGGTCTCGCGCGTGGTGGGCACCTTAAAACCACAGCTGGATGCCCTGCATGCCTATCAGGCTTGTATGAATATGGGCACTTTAGTCGGTGCGCCTAAAGTACGGGCGGCGGAGCTTATTCGTCAGGTTGAAGGCAAAAGACGCGGCAGTTATGGCGGTGCTGTGGGTTATCTGGCTGGCAATGGTGATTTTGACAGTTGTATCGTGATCCGCAGCGCTTATGTTGCCAGCGGCACTGCTTATATTCAGGCCGGAGCCGGGGTGGTGTTTGACTCAGTCGCCCAGGCGGAAGCGGATGAAACCCGCAGCAAAGCACAAGCGGTGATTAATGCAGTTCTGGCGGCCGGAGGTGCCCAATGACAACCAAGCCACTGACGACGGCCACTCAGGCGCAGACCTTAGTATTTTTGCTCGATAACAAAGATTCTTTTACCTATAACCTGGTCGATGAATTAGCTCAGCTTGACTGCGAACTGATTTTGTATCGCAACACAGTCCCGGCCGGTTATATTTTTGACCAGATGCAACAACAGCAACAAGCCGGTCGGCAGATTGTGCTGCTGCTCTCCCCTGGGCCAGGGGCTCCCGCTGCTGCCGGCGCTATGCCGGACCTTATCCGGCTTTGTGCCGGCCGTTTTCCAATGCTGGGCATTTGCCTCGGGCATCAGGCGCTGGTGGAACATTATGGTGGTGAGGTTGGCCGCGCCGGTGAAACCGTGCATGGCAAAACCTCATTGATTGAATTGGACACGCACCCGGTGTTTGCCAATTTACCCAGACCCTTTCCGGTGGCGCGTTATCACTCCCTGATGGCGACCCAGGTACCAACAGAGCTGCAGGTGATTGCCCGCTATCAGCAGATCCCAATGGCGATTGTGCATGAAGCACATCGGGTGCTTGGCTTTCAGTTCCACCCGGAGTCGATTTTAACGACCTTGGGTAAACCTTTGTTGGCACAAAGTCTGGCTTATCTCACCGCCAACGGACAGCCAGTTGGAGGTGTGGTATGAGCCAACCAAACCCTGACACCTTTGCTGCGCAACCCTACTTGCATCAGCTACTGGCGGGTGAAAGTTGGAGCCAGCAGCAAAGCGAAGTTTTTTTTGCCGCAGTGGCGCGTGGTGACGTCGAACCTGTCTTGTTAGCCGCGGTGCTGATTGCGCTCAAACTCAAAGGCGAAACCGCCGATGAAGTGGCTGGTGCTGCGCTGGCGTTTCGCCAGGCTGCCACGCCATTTCCGGCACTGGATTTTGCCTGTATTGATTGCTGTGGCACCGGCGGTGATGGCAGCAACACCATTAATATCTCGACCACTGCGGCGCTGGTGGCACCAGAATTTGGCCTGAAAGTGGCCAAACATGGCAATCGCAGCGTATCGTCACAAAGTGGTTCGGCAGATTTATTGGAACAACTGGGCGTGAATATCCAGCAAGCACCGGCCACGGCCGCACTGGCGTTGCAACAAGCCGGCGTTAGTTTTTTATTTGCGCCGGTTTATCATCCTGGGATCCGCCATGCCATGCCGGTGCGTACTGCCTTAAAGACCAGAACGCTGTTTAACTTATTGGGGCCATTATTAAACCCGGTGGCACCGCAGTTCCAGTTGTTGGGGGTGTATGACCCGGCTTTGTGCGATTTAATGGCGCAGGCCTTATTGCAACTGGGTGTTAAACGGGCCTGGGTGGTGCATGGTGCCGGCTGCGATGAAATTGCACTGCATGGCGTCACGCAGGTGACGGAAGTCAGAGACGGTCAGTTACATCGCTTTGAACTGACCGCGGCAGATTTTGGTTTGCCAACGATAGCGCTGACCGAGCTGGCAGGTGGATTACCGGCCGACAATGCCGCTGCCAGCCGGGCTATTCTGGCAGGCGCTGCGCCATTTGCCCATCTGGCCGCTATTGCTGCCAATGTGGCGGCCATGCGGAAAATTTGTGGTCAGGGCGAGGATTTAGCGCTGCTGACCCAGCAAGTACTCAGCCATTTACAACAGCGAGGGGCAGCGCAAGCACTGGCCACCTTACAGGAGATTAGTCATGGCGAACGTGCTTGACACTATCATTGCGCATAAACGGCTCGAAGTTGCTGAATTAAAACAACAGCAACCGCTAGCTCAATTTATTGACGCGGTCCAACCAACCAGCCGCAGTTTTTTACAGGCGCTGCTGCAACCCGGTGCCCGTTTTATTCTGGAATGTAAAAAGGCCTCGCCTTCGAAAGGGTTGATCCGGGCCGATTTTAATCTGGACGAGATTGCCGCCGTCTACGGCAAATACGCCGACTGTATCTCTGTGCTGACGGATCAGAAATTCTTTCAGGGCAGCTACAGCTATCTGGCGCAGATGCGGCAAAAAGTCAGTCAGCCACTGCTGCATAAAGATTTTATTATCGACCCTTATCAGATTTACCTGGGTCGTTATCATGGTGCCGATGCGGTGTTATTAATGCTGTCGGTGCTGAGCGATGCCGAGTACCGCACTTTAGCCGATCTGGCGCATCGCCTGAAGATGACCGTGCTGACGGAAGTCAGTGATGAGCAGGAAACCATCCGGGCTGTGGCGCTGAAGGCTGAGCTGATTGGTATTAATAACCGCAACCTGCGCGATTTATCCACCGATCTGCAAACCAGCTTCCGGTTGGCCAAGTTGATCCCGCCCGGCACCCCGATAGTGTCGGAATCTGGCATCCGGGAGAACCATCAGGTACGGCATCTGCGTAAAGTCGCCAAGGCTTTTTTGGTCGGTAGCTCGTTAATGGCCAAGGCCGATTTGGCCTCAGCCGTGCATGCCCTGACGCTGGGTCAGCATAAAGTCTGTGGTTTAACCAGGCCCGAACAAGCTGTCACTGTCGCCAAAGCCGGTGCCTATTATGGCGGTTTGATTTTTTATCCAGCTTCGCCCCGCTTTGTCAGTCAAAGCCAGGCCGCAGCCATTATGGCGGCAGCACAGCTGCATTATGTCGGCGTTTTTGTCAACGAAGCTGTGGTTCAGGTTGCGCTGACGGCCAAAGCGCTTGGCCTGGCCGTGGTACAACTGCATGGCGATGAAGATGATGTTTATCTGCAGCAATTACGCAGTTTATTGCCAGCGACAGTGCAAATCTGGAAAGCCTATCGGGTGAAAGATCGGCTACCCGGTTTTAGCGCCTACGCCGATGCCGTGCTACTGGACAGTTTTCAGCCCGGCATCCCGGGTGGCACCGGCCTGCAATTTGACTGGTCTTTATTGCAGCAACAGCTCGGTGATAAACCTGTGATGCTGGCTGGCGGTTTGACCCCGGACAATGTCAGCGCCGCTTTACCCCTGGCCGTGCATGGCCTTGATATGAATTCAGGACTGGAATCTGCCCCAGGCATCAAAGATCCGGTCAAAGTTGCCACCGCCTTTCAACAGATCAGAGAATTTAGCTATGAATAAGCCCACACTTAACCCTTATTTCGGTGAATATGGCGGCATGTTTGTGCCAGAACTGTTAGTACCGGCCCTGCGCCAGCTGGAGCAGGCGTTTATTGACGCCCAGGACGATCCGGCTTTTCATGCCGAGTTCCAGCACTTGCTAACGCATTATGCCGGTCGGCCAACGCCGCTGACGCTGTGTCGCAATATTAGCCCAAACCCCTTGGTGAAAATTTATTTAAAACGGGAAGACTTATTGCACGGTGGCGCGCATAAAACCAACCAGGTGTTAGGACAGGCACTGCTCGCTAAACGGATGGGTAAAAAAGACATTATTGCTGAAACCGGCGCAGGCCAGCATGGGGTTGCCACAGCACTGGCCTGTGCCCTGCTGGGTCTGAACTGCAAAATTTATATGGGTGCCAAGGATATCGAGCGCCAGCAACCGAATGTGTTTCGGATGAAACTGATGGGCGCGACTGTGATCCCGGTCACTGCCGGCTCCGGCACCTTAAAAGATGCGGTCAATGAAGCGATGCGCGATTGGTCCGCCAGCTACGCCACCAGCCATTACCTGCTGGGCACTGCCGCCGGTCCTCATCCGTTCCCGACCATAGTGCGTGAATTCCAGAAAATGATTGGCGAAGAAGCCAAACAACAAATTCTGACAGCTGAAGGCAAATTGCCTGATGCAGTGCTGGCTTGTGTTGGCGGTGGCTCCAATGCCATCGGCATGTTTGCCGATTTTATCGCGGAAGAAAATGTCCAGCTGATTGGCGTTGAACCTGGTGGCATGGGCATTCACACCCACCAACACGGTGCGGCATTATCGACTGGCAGTTTTGGTATTCTGCATGGCGCCTACACGGCCATTATGCAAACCGCCGATGGCCAGATTGAAGAGTCTTATTCCATTTCTGCGGGTTTGGATTACCCGGCGGTCGGGCCACAACATACCTATCTGGCCTCGATTGGCCGGGCGCAATATGTGGCGATTAACGACGATGAAGCGCTGGCTGCCTTTCAGTTACTGGCGAAAAACGAAGGCATTATTCCGGCGCTGGAAAGCTCACACGCGCTGGCCCATGCTATCAAAATGGCGGCGGTTGCCACGGAGCCAACGGTACTTTTGGTGAATTTATCCGGTCGTGGTGACAAAGACTTAGGTCATGTGATGACGGTGCTTGCTGAGCAAGCCGCAGCACAAGCGTAATTATTCATTTTCCGGCCTGGCTGCCAGGCCCTTTGCAGCAATGTGCTGCTCAAGGATCAACCATGCAACGTTATGATGATATGTTTAACCGCCTTAAGAGCCAGCAACAAGGCGCTTTTGTGCCTTTTGTCACCATCGGCGACCCATCGTTAGAGCTGTCGTTTGAGATTATCAAAACCCTGATCGACAACGGCGCCGATGCGCTGGAACTGGGGATCCCGTTTTCCGATCCCATTGCCGATGGTCCCACCATCCAAAACGCCAATATCCGCGCTTTAGCCGCTGGCGTGACACCAGCGCAGTGTTTTGAGCTGATCACGCGGATCAGGGCTTATCACAACAGTATCCCGATTGGCTTGTTGCTTTACAGCAATCTGGTGTTAGCCCGTGGTATTGAACATTTTTATGCCACTGCCAAAGCCGCTGGCGTCGATTCGATTTTAATTGCCGACGTGCCGCTGCATGAAAGTAAGATGTTCAGAACTGTGGCGCAAAAGCATGATATCGCGCAGATTTTTATCGCCCCGCCGAACATCACCCAGGATGGCTTAAACGAGCTGGCCAGTTATGGCCGTGGTTATACCTATCTGCTCAGCCGCGCTGGTGTCACCGGTACTGAAACGGCAGCCACCATGCCAGCGTCACAATTGGTGCAGCAACTGCGGGATGTGAACGCAGCCCCAACCTTGCTTGGCTTTGGTATTTCCAAACCAGAACATGTCAAAGCGGCGTTAGCTGCCGGGGCCGCCGGGGCCATTTCTGGTTCAGCCATAGTGCAGATTATTGAACGCCATCTGCAGCAACCCAGCATGCTGCTGAGCATGCTGGGTTGCTGCAGATGGCGTTCAATAATCTGCACTATGGCTGAACCAGAAA
>Ga0114982_1000417_pt1 | contig 22890 bp, 25 predicted proteins | sample Shrwel_input2_FT_FD_87183 | JGI IMG/M metagenome (GOLD analysis project Ga0114982, IMG submission 87183) | Subsurface microbial communities from deep shales in Ohio, USA - Utica-3 well 1 S input2 FT | ecosystem: Environmental > Aquatic > Deep subsurface > Shale gas/oil reservoir > Produced... | reverse complement strand
GCATAAAATGTATAAAATATATAAGAAATTATATATATTTTATGATATTATCGTTTAACGAACAGAGCGTTTAACGACGGCGGGTGCCACGACGACGACGACGTCCACCAGCTTGGCCTTTTCCCTGACCCTGACCCTGACCCTGGCCTTGGCCCATACCTTGTCCCTGTCCTTGTCCCTGAGCCTGAGCCTGAGCTTGGGCGGCAGACGCAACAGCGGCTCTCAAGGCGCGTGCCAACTTGGGCATGTGCTTGTTAGTAACCTTTGCCATTTTCTTAGCAGACATTCTGCGCATTCTACGTGATCCTCTTCGACGAGTAGCCATATTATACATATAGTTGACAAAAAAAAATAAAAAAATAGAAATTTATTTTGATAATGTTTATTAAAATAAATCCTAAATAATGAAATAAAACTTTAAGTTGTCCAATTTTCCTAAACTTTTACCTAATTATATAATTACACGATTACTTAATTACCAAATAGTATCTTTATTCGGCCAATACATTTTATCACCCTTTTTAATATTATACAAACTGCAAAATAATTCTAAACGTGATAAACTACAATTGACGCGATATTGTTCCATGGGGTGAGGGTTCGTTTTCAATTGTGCTGCAAACGCGCGCTTCTTAACCTTCTGTCGCCCTTGCAATGCGATATAAACATAAAATGCATGGAATGACAAGGCGCGAATTGGAACAGGGTCGTTATTTCTATCCTGGAAATCTCTTAAGTATTCTGTACAAATGGCTAAACCCGATATATCTGCTAAATCTTCACCACTTCCAATCGCAGCGTCAAATTTAACGCCATCATATCCTGCAAATGTCTCATATTGCTTAATAACGTCCGCAACCTTTTTGTCGAATATTTTACGATCCCGAGGCGTCCACCACATTTTTTTATTTCCAAGATAGTCATAGTTGCTTCCAGTTGTATCTAAAGAATGCGATAATTCATGAGCCAATGCATATCCAATATGTGCTAAATTATATTCGATACCACGTTCTTCTAAATCAATAAAGGGTTTTTGCAAGTATGCTAAAGGAATAAAGATGGAATTTTGAGGCGCAAAGTAAAAACAATTAACTATATAGGCCTGTTTTCCTGACATCTTAAATGCTTTCCAATCATACACAGGAATATCAATAATATGCTTACCATCATATGTAACCGCTTTTTCAACACGCCAGTTGGCAATTTTAATCATATTTCCCCACGCATCATTCTCCTTGTAATCTAACAACGGGTCTTCACGCAAATCGCTCGGCGAACCAATGAGCAGCTTCATGTAGTCAAACTTTTTAAGCGCTGCCGCTTTCGTGGAAGGCGACAACCATTTATTTCGCTTAATGATTCGTATAAATACCCGCTTTAAATCATCGCCCAAGTTTTGAACATAGTCAATAATAGTTTGATTGCGATTCTTTTCCATATATAACTCTGTAAGTAATGTGTTAAATGTAGCAGATAGACCAAACACTGGATATATCTCTGTTGGAAACATGCTATCTTGACCGGCAATAAAATTTTCGAAAAATTCGTAATGAATCTTGCGCCATTCCTTATCGAAACGAATAAGCTGTTTCAAGTGAATATAAATCCAATAGGTTCGCCATTTTGGCGTCTTCCAGTTTTTAGACAATGACTCGCATGCGCTAGTTAAATAATTCAACCCAGTTGATATAAACCACTCAGGGGTCTTTTTAAAGCCCAACTGCTTGCAAAATACCTCCCAGTCAAACCCATACTTGCTTAATGCCTCCTTCCCCTTCACGATATTGTAGAATTCGCTAGAATCATTCTTAATTTTGTCATATGAATAAAATCCTAGAATCTCCTTTTCCACTTCGAGGACGTCTATCGGATTCAATCCGTGGTTCGCTCCTAAACATGCGGTGAATACCTGGTCGATAAACCCGACAAAACGCAGCATAATTTCCTTCTTGTATTTAACCATCGCCGCATCATCCTCCGGGTTAGTATAATACAATGAAAAATCGTATAATGACATTTGTCCAGGGCTAACGATATTTCTAAAAGTGTCCGATTTTTTGAGGTCAGATGAAACATTCCAAAAAATGGGACTTGACCAAGAAACTATTTCATTCTTGTTCACTTCTGCTAAAAAGACCCACAAATTATTTTGGGCGATTAAATCATCTATATCCGTAATAGTTTTTTTCACGCGGAACAAGGCGGTGCTTCTATCTAATCGTAAGCAAGACTGATAGACATTGTTTACAGCCTGTCCACGTTTGGTATGTTTATTCTTCTTAATATATTCTTTTACTAACTCAATGATTTCATAATAGACCTTTTCTTGAACGATGCGGAAGTTGTCTACCTGAACAAAGAATTTCTTTTTCGTATCTTTGTCTTGTTCCTTGAGCCACTGATAATTGATATAGTTATAGTAGTCATTTTTGGCGGTTAACTTGGATGGAGAGAACGGCGTATTCAACATCTTTACCAATTTATTTTGAGAGTTCAAATTAGCCTTGTCAGGTGTATAATACTTTGAACTTTCATATTCGTTTTCTATAGACCTAAATCCAACCTTTACCTCTTGTTTACACGGGCGACATTTCAAAGTCTTTTTATATTTATTATTTCTATTTTTACGAGTGCTTTTACCCATAATATACTAGTATATATATTATGAATATAAATTATTATTCTGTATCAAACATTACCAAATTGCCTCAACATCCTCCCAATACATTTTATCCTTTTTGCTGACGCGATGGATTTCTTTGAATAATGATAAACGCGACAATGGCACATTCACGCGATATTTATCAATTGGATGAGGATTCTTCTTTAATTGATATTCCAACGCCTTTTTAGTCAATTGCTGTCTCATTTGCATGGCATAATAGAAGAAAAATGCACGGAACGAGAGCATTCTAACTGGAATAATATCTTGTTGAACCTCTTGGAAATCCCTCAAGTATTCTTCGCAAATTGCCAATGCGGTTATATCTGCAATGTCTTCGCCTAGCGTGCCTTCTACATCAAATTTTACCTTGTCATATCCCGCAAAGGTCTCATAATGTTTTATAATATCCGCTTCTCTCTTCTTATAGTTTATCTTATCTCTTGGCGTCCACCAATTTTTCAAATTTCCCTTTTCGTCATATTGACTTCCAATATTGTCCAAACAATGTGCCATTTCATGACATATTGTGAACCCAATAAAAGCCAAGTTATACTCCATGCCACGTTCATTCAAGTCAACAAAGGGCGCCTGCATATAAGCGGATGGAATGAAAATGGAATTTTCTGTTGGGTTATAATAGGCATTTACAACATATGCTTGCTTGGATACAAATTTCGGCGGTGTTTCAAACCAATCTATTACAGGAATATCAATTAATGGTTTCCCTTCCAACCCGACTAACTCATCAAATCTCCAACTCGTGCATTTTACAATATTTTCCCATACATCATTTGGATTATAATCTAAATCTGGATCGGCGCGCAGGGCTTTTGGGGTTCCTATAATCATAGTGATTTTTTCCAATTTTCGCAAAGCGTGTGCTTTTGTTTTTGGCGCAAGCCATTTATTACGTTTTATCCTGCGTATAAAGACAGACTTCAAATCATATGCCATGGCTTCTACGTATCTTTCATTTTCTTCAATATTATACTTGTCTATATATTGGTTTGTTAACAACGTATTATATGCAAGTGCCATGGAAAAAACAGGAACCAAATGTTTTGGCATATCTGAGCGCTCGCCCTCGACATATTCATCGTTGAATTTATAATATACCTGACGTGGTCCCTCCCAACACCACCGCGCAATTTGACGAATAAATATGTAAACAAAATAAGTTCTCCATTCAATATTCGTCCAATCCTCTATCAACATATCCGAACAACACTTTAGATAATTCATACTGCCCGTTATGAAAAACTTTGGTGTGGTTTTGAACCCCATCGACTTGCTAAATTCCGTCCAATTAAAGTTGCATTCATTCAATGCCTTTTCAGGCGTAACCCTATTGTAATATTCTGTGCTTTCTTTCAATCCTTCGCAACCCATCGCGTTTAATATTTTGGATTCTATATTAAATACATGACTTGGCTCAAAACCATGATTTTTACCAAAAAATATAGTAAACATGTCATTTAAATATTTAAAATAAACTCTTTTGAAATTCTTCTTATATTTAACATTAGTTCCATCATCAAAATAAATGCTCAAATCTGTTAAAGTTAGTTTTGGAGGTTGAACATAGCATCGGTAAATATTGGATTCTTTGCTATCGCTTGCTAAACTAAATACAAAAGGCGACCCCCAAGCATAAATTTCATTGCGATTTATTGTTGCTAAAAACTGCCATAAATTCGCCTTATTTTGCATCATGTTATTCATCATATCTACATATTGAGTAGCGTATGTTAAACATTGCTTCAAAGAAAGCATTTTACTTGCGGACTTATACATGTTACCAATTTGTTTCGCTTCCTTTGTATGTGTCCTTTTAAGATATTCCTTTATAATATCAATTAATTCATTATATACCTTATACTGAGTTATGCGGAAATTGTCTACTTGGACGATATATCTCTGATCAACAGATACTTTATTATGTTTTAACCAAGTATAGTTTACATGTTCGTAAAAATCATCCTGAATTCGTGTGGTAATTGGCGAATATGGTTTAGTAAACATGCCTTTTAAGTATTTCTCTACATCTTCATGACTTTTTTCAGCTTTATAAGCGCTACTTTTGAGATAATCATCTTCAAAGCTTTTAAATGTATGTAATGGTTTTTTGCAATATAGTTTTAATTGAGTATCTGTAAAACAACGCGTTCTCTCTGTATGATTTGCCTTAATCTGTAGACTCCGGTCTTTTGCAGTAGCTTTTATTTTTTGTCCACCTTTTAATTTGCGAGTTGTTTTATTATTATTATTATTATTATTATATATTTTGTGGGTTCTCTTCATATTTTATATAAAGATTTTATTTTATAGTTATGGTAGCTTATCATCTAAATGGTCCAAGAGTTCATCGTCATATATCAGCTTACCTGAAGGTTTATACGACTTGACCGAGGTATAGTTCTTTTTGGCGGGGGGTGCTGGTGCTTGGGCATTTGCCGCAGGTTGTAAGAACATTTGATTAACATCTGCTTGTTTTTCAGTCGTCTCAGTATTTTCTATTTTTTTACCAAATTCGTTTACAGAAATTCCAGTTTTTTTCTTCAGCTCATTTCGCACATACGACGGAACCCAATCTTTCCAGCATATGAATAGTGTATTGGGGTGTATATACCTTACTGCAAACCCATTTTCGTGCAATTTATCTACTAAATAGGCGATACATGCGCCTTGATCGTATTTAGGCACACCTATAATAATTTCTGGAACCACAAACCAACAAAATTGCTCGTCTATCTTCTGACGACTTATCGTTTTAATTTTCACATGAATGCGATTCAATATTTTATTAAACAATGTAAGCTTATTCAAATCATGCTGCTTTTTCTTTTCATACAATTCATCAATACTTATTTTCTCTGAAAAATTATTAAAATTCTCCAACGTGAAGATATTTGTCATTTGTGTTGAATGCAGAAAAAAATTATATATAAATACAATAATACTTTATCATGGCAATTAAACATTTGGTCATTTCGGGAGGTGGGCCAACATTATTTCGCACATTGGGTGCGCTGCAGCACTTACAAGAGACGGCGTTTTGGAAAATCGATGAAATTACGAGTATATATGGCACGAGTGCAGGAGCTATAGTCGCGGTTCTATTATGTCTACGTTTTGAATGGGATACTCTAAATACTTATTTCCTGGATCGCCCATGGCATGAGGCATTTCCAGTGAATGCGAGCACCCTCTTTGATGCATTTTCAAGAAAAGGCGTGTTTGACAGGAGTTTTCTGGAAAAGGCGTTTAAACCCTTGTTTAATGCGAAGGATATTTCAATGGATATTACCATGAGAGAATTTTATGAGTATTCAAAAATAGAGATACATATCTATTCATTCGAATTGCATGAATTCAAGCCTATTGATGTCTCTCACAAAACTCATCCTGATTTACCTTTATTGACTGCTTTACAAATGTCTAGTGCTATACCCATATTATTTGCGCCTAAATGTATGGATGGTAAATGTTATTTAGATGGCGGTATTTCTACCAACTATCCGTTGAATTATTGCATTGAAGCTGGAAATAAGAAAGACGAAATACTCGGATTCAAAAACAATTACGGAGATGTAAATGAAACGGAAGAGACATACAACATAGATGCTGAATCAACCATGTTAGATTATATTAGTACATTTTTGCACAAGTTGATATTTAATATGAACACAGAACATCATCAGCAATCAATCAGCCATGAAGTTGTCTATGACACCAAATATTTGTCGCTATCTTACTTGCAATCAGTGCTGTCATCGAGAGATATTCGATGCGAACTGAAGGCAAGTGGTAAGACTGCAGCAGAAGCTTTTTTACTAAAAAAAGCGAACCCGGCTACTTAAAAAAATTGAAATACTTTTACGTAGTTAATGATAAAACATATTAGTTAGTTAAAGCAGTAAAGCAAAGATGTCCGATTTACAGACCAAGCCTAGCGCGATCCAGATTGATTGCGCAAACATACGCAATGAACGCCAGAAGATCAACAATCTTAAGGTGTTCAATGCCATCAAGGAGAGAAATATGAGTGAATTTTATAAAAATGTTAATGATAAAGAGTTAGAACGCGTGCTAGATGAAATCAGTTTAACCATTGAGGAGTTGTTCGCTGAATGCGTGAAAGAGGGAGGCGACCTTCTTTGCAGAATTACCTCTGGCAGGATCAGCAAAAACGCTTCCAGACAAGGAACCAAAGATGAGGCGCTACAGCTAGAGATTTCCAATACCACATCATCCCAGTTTGGAATCAATATTGAAAATCTTAGCGCAACGGCATATCGCCCAACAAAGGATGGCTTTATTGTTTCCAGTAATGAAATGAAAGAGAGAAACATCCCCAAGGATATGTGCTTGAAATCGTTCGACGCCAAAATCAGTGGAAAAATGGAAGGTTGGATCTTTGCAAAGGTTGTCTTTGGTGCGGGGGGTCATCAAGATAACGTGTTTGAGGAGGCGGATTCCATGTGTGAATGGGTTTCTAAATATAAACAAGATGGTCCTGAGTTGTATGTAATCATGATTGATACGGACCTTACCAGCAAATTTGACATAATCAAAAATAAATATATTTCAACAAAAAATCTCATGGTGACCAATCACTATGATTTCCAAAACCACATTATTGATAAATACTACCAACCAAGTATCTAGTTCAACCCAAGTATATGATTGCATATCATAAAGGCCAATTCAAACGAAATTCGTTTGCGTGCAATCGTATTACTTTCGCGATAATTTGTTAAGAATAGTGAATTATATTTAGTTCGCTGTTCTGTAATGAAAGCATTCGCTTTTTTTACTAATAATGTTTGCTGTTCGATAGATATATTCGGTGTAATTACCAGAGTTGCATAACTACGCGCCGACAAATTCTCCGTATTATCAATGTATCTCTCTTCATCGCTTACTATTTTAAAACCCAACTGACTATCCAAACTATCGTCAATGCATTTCAGCAAAATGTTTGTTATATTTTCCTTGTTTTTTGTTGATTTTGTCGCCCTTTCAACTTTATACTCGCAACTTACAGGAAGGTTATAGATTTCGCCGCCAATAGTATAGTTATTTCCTCGTTCCAGCGAAATATCCATTACCTTGTTTGAAGGGTATATATGCGTTTTTATTTTACTTGCAGTATCTGCAATCCCTGTAGTATTTTGCACAAAATGAATACTGCATACAGCATAGCTTGTATCGTCAAATACCTGTTCTTCGAAAATATTTATGGTGTTTAAAGTAAATTTTTCTAAAAAGGCGCGTCGCAACTCAATATCGGCTTTTCGGATAGAACAGATGAAATTCAACGGAATAATGATAATTCCCCCAATGCAATTACTATCAATTAAATTTGTAATAAAGCACTTGTATAAATCATTGCAATTATATTTGTCATACAACTCTTTGCTTTTGTTCTTATTTCTGGCAAGAAACGGCGGATTTGTCAGCACAAATTTGTTATCGTAGCATGGCGGATTTTGCAACGTATCGCGTTTTATAGCTGTCTCGCATTTTGGGTCAATGTCATATAATTCAAAAGTATAGTCTTCTTTGTTTTGAATAAAATTTAATAAATCTCCATTTCCAGCAAAAGGCTCTATAATAGTTTTTATATTATCGGGTATTTTCATATTTTGGAGTATATAATCATAATTAGTTGTGTAGAATTGTCCTAATTGATTTTTTGACATGTTGTATATTATCTGTATTGTTATCTTTATTATCTAGAATCAATTTTTTACTAAATTCGTTTGGGATTGTGTTATTTATAACGCGGAGTTCAAAAATTGGGTTAAGGTATCCTTCGTAGGCTTGGCGTCAAACTCGATTACTTGGTCGTCCTTGATTAGCTTGATTGTCGGATAACCTTCAATCTTATACTTGTCAATCATTTGCGATACCTCGGCAGTTTCGTTCGTGCAATTCATCTCAGTGAAGGTCACAACGTATCCGTTAACTTGTTGCCCTTGATACTTGTCCTTTACCTTTTCCCATTCTGGCTTGGCGGTTTTGCAATGCGGGCACCAATCCACGTAAAACAAGATGATCTCAGCCTGATTACTTCCAGCGGGACCAGAATCGATGCCAGTTCCTGCGTCATAGGTCGGCTTCAATTTTGGCGCTACATATTTGTAATAATAGTAAACGGAAAAACCAATCAATAAAATGCAAAATAAAATGATTGCAATGACTGCGGGCGTCATCTTGGATTTAATAGTAGCAAGCATGCCAGCGGATTGTCCTGAAACTGATTGTAATGGTGTGCGGAGCATTATATATAATTAAGAAGAAGAAAATTAACACTCTTTATAGAACGAATATAAAGATTTGTTAGAAGATTACTATAATCATGTTATTTAGAAAAAGCGACGGCACCTTTATAGAAATCAATCGTGGCGACTACAAGAATGAGACCTTGTACTATACTAAGGTCATGAACCTAAAAAAGTCGAGTTTGGCGCTAAAGTTAAATACTATGGAATCTTTTGTAAAACACAAGAGTAGTACCAAGAAATAAGGGTTTCCGCGTTTATTTTTCTCTGTATAGTTTAGTACAGCCAGTATGATGAATTCTACTAAATCTAACCGAACAAAACCTTCCAGCAAAAATAATATTACAAGAAAAAAAAGGATCTTCAAGAAAAAAGATTTTATTAGTGGGGATGGAATGCTTACAAGTGTATGGGGGCCTAGCATGTGGCATTATTTACACACGATGAGTTTTAATTATCCGGTGAATCCCACCGAAGACGATAAAAAAAATTACATGAATTTTATTTTAATGTTGGAAAAGGTGTTGCCTTGTAAATATTGTCGCATGAATTTAACGACGAATTTTAAAAATTTGCCGCTTACCATGGCAAGCATGAAAAGCCGTGAAACGTTTTCCAGATATATTTACGACTTGCACGAATTGGTAAATACCATGTTAAAGAAGAAGTCTGGTCTAACATACTGCGATGTTAGAGAACGATATGAGCACTTTAGAGCAAGATGCGTTGAGGAAAAACCAAAAATATTCAAGGTTCTCAAAGCAAAGACCTTGAAAAAGAAACAAGGAGAGAAAGGTTGCACTGAACCATTATACGGCAAAAAAAGCAAATGCATAATCAAGATCGTTCCTCAAGACGAAAAGACCGATACATTTCAGGTAGATAACAAATGTCTCAAAAAACGATGACAACCATATTTTAGCGGTTAAATCATGATTTTATTTTCAAATTATATGTAAAATCATGGACATAGTTGCGTGTCTTGAAATTATGGCGTCTCTTGAAAAATGTTTTATTCATATTTCAGACTTGATAAGAGAGACAAATTCTGTAAAATTAGGCGGTCTTGCGGATATTCATAATGCATCTGGTGATGATGTCAAAACGATTGATGTCATGTCAAACGATATAATGAAACAAACCTTATCTAAATGCGCGTTAATTAGGACTATCGGCTCAGAAGAAGAAGACGAGTTTCATTCCACCAAATTTACAGACGCTCCCTATTTAATTTGTTATGATCCATTGGATGGTTCTTCAAATATTGATGTAAATATTACGACGGGTACTATATTTAGCGTGTATGCGTATGACGCAAATGGTAAAATCACAGACGGACACAACATTGTCATGTCGGGATACTGCTTGTATGGCGGAGCAACTCAATACGTCTTGTCGTTCAATAACAATTTATCATTTTATCAATATTCTGCACAATATAAATCGTTTTATTTATTAAAAGACCACCTAAAGATGAAAGAAAAGGGTGCGATATATTCGCTAAATGAATCCAACAAGAAGGCGTGGACGGATGCGCGATTTAACAAGCTTATTGATTTGTTTATTGAACAAAAATATGGTGCCCGTTGGGTCGGTAGTCTAGTCGCAGATGCGCACAGGACTCTTATCAAAGGTGGATTTTTTGCTTATCCGGGAAACAGCAAAGACCGCGAGGGCAAAATTCGGTTGCTATACGAGGCTTATCCGTTTGCGCATATTTTTCATACTGCGGGCGGGTTTTCTTCCGACGGGGTCAAATCGATATTAGACGTGCCTTTCCCAGACAAAATACATCAAAAGACGCCCATTGTCTTGTGCGGTAAATACGAGCATGATTTGTTTGTTAACATGACTGCATAATTGTTAATAATTTTTTATAATTTGTAAAAAATTATCTGTTGTTGCGGTGTGGGCTGTGGGCCCTAGCGGGTCTAATTGCCAAAGGTGCTGTAATTAGATACCGACGGATAAGGCAAGAAGTTGCCACTAACAGAGGGCATTGATCCAAATTGTCCTCCTCCTCCAAAATAATTTGCTCCTGTATTACCACTTCCATAATTGGGAACTTTTTTGCAATCAAATCTGGGCTCAGGGCATCTTGCACAGGGAGGGCAAGGCGGTGGGGGCTTGTTGTCGCCACATTTTAGAATCGGTTGCGGACAAGCAGGGCACACCGGTGGCACTACCTCTGATTTCAATATATACAAGTCCTCATTGCCTGCAGGAATCATATTCTTGGGAATACCCTTGGGCAATGAACTGCTATAATCGGGACCAGTTAAAGATTGGCCGTATGCCTCTTGATAATTACTCGATACATTCATCTTATTCGGGGAATTCGGACCTCCCATCGTTTGTTGCACATTGGGATTGTCAACACTTGGATTATATGACTGCATATTTGCGGAACTATAAGGGATTTCTTTGCCAGTTCCATCTATTAATTTTAGATTCGTGTTGCCATTGCTATCCGTATACATTAATGCAACTGCACCATTGGGACCATAATATTTCATAACTGAATCAGATTTTGTGGATGAAGTATTTGATGACGCTTTTTGCACCCTGGTAATTACCTCAACAACTTTATCAATAACCATATCAATTGCAGCCAAATTGCTCGCGGACAATAGTGATTTATTCTGCTCGTCGTACACTACATTGGTGCCATTTTTATCAGTTACAATGACAGAAAATGCGCCCCCTTGATTAGAAATTTTGGCGGTTGAACCATTCGGACCATAAAACATGGTAGGAATAGATGTTCCATCAAAATGATTATAGTTGTCTTGGCCTGCTCCCGAATTATTTGGCATGGGAATTGCAGTTATTTCAGGATTAGTTGAGATGGTTCCAGCACCAGACATTTTCATGCCTGAACTAGTGCGATTTGCTTCAGGTTTATTCAATCTACTCTTATTTGTGGTAATCTGACTAAATATTTTTTTTGTCATCTCGTCATCATCTAATATATAAATTTTCTTATCATTCGGGTCTTCAAAATAGAAATTCTCATTCAATTGTTTAGGAATCGTCGCGTCGGGACCGCGGTCTTTAAAACCAATTTTATTAAAAAAATTGTCTATACCTTCATTGATCCAAAGCATTTGGCCCTCTTCATTTTTCCAGTTGTTTAACCTTCCATACTTATTAATAAATGCATAAAACGTCTTCAGGTCAATATCTAATAAATTAGTGTCATTATATTTGTCTGTATATGGAGCAACGCCATATTTTGTAAAAAATTGTTTGACATTATCGACCTGTTTACCTGGAGTATAGTATTCTTTAGTAACTATAATAGTTTTGGCATTTTCAAAACCTTCTTTGCTATTGCTTTTTAACATGTATCCTAAACCAAGAATTATAGCAAAACCAAGAATTATAGCAACTATTACAGCAAATGAAACAATATGTAAACTTTTGAATTTAAACCCCATCGTATAATTTATATAGTGAAAAAAATAATTGATTTATTTTTATGTATATAAATTACTATCATATTGCAAAGTAAATGGCTCTAAATAAACATTATTTGGAAGATACGACTATACTGGAAATCGGTGTAGATGAGGCTGGACGCGGACCTCTATTTGGTAGGGTATATGCCGCAGCGGTTATTTTACCTAAAGACCCAGCAACCGAATATGACTTTTCTCAAATGAAAGATAGCAAAAAGTTCCATTCCAAAAAGAAAATCACGCATGTTGCGGATTATATTAAACAGAATGCGATTGCCTGGGCCGTCGCCTATGAGGACGAAGCCGCGATTGACAAGATGAATATTCTTCAGGCGACGCAATCCGCGATGCACAAGGCCATCAAATCTTGTATCGAAATCGCTGAAAAAAAAGCACTAGACGGCGCACCGCCCACGATCCAGCTATTAATTGACGGCAACTATTTTAATAGCATCACCACATATGATAAGGTACGTGGACAAATCAAAGCCATGCCACATGTGTGTGTTGAAGGGGGCGACAACAAATACGCAGCCATTGCAGCAGCCTCTATTCTTGCAAAGGTCTCGCGCGATACTTATATTGAAGATCTGTGCGCTGAAAATCCTGAGCTCAATGAAAAATACGGAATCCTGAGCAATAAAGGATACGGGGCCAAGAAACATATGGACGGCATTCGGTCGCACGGAATTACCATTTGGCACAGACGTAGCTTTGGGCCGTGCAAGGAATATGGATTCTTCTAATAAAACAAAAACAAAAAATAAATTTCATAATTGCTTAAGAAATTTATAAATAAATAATTTAACGACGACGGCGACGCATCGTTTTTCTAGACTTTCTAGACTTTCTAGATTTTCTCATTTTGGATTTCTTGCCTTTTCTATTGCGGCGCGATCTTCCACCCCACCACGATGTTTGGGGTCCAAGTTGTAAGTAGCCATCCTGATTATAGTTAGAACTAATTAATGTACCATCATTCCCAGTAAATTTCCAGTCTCGGGGACCATTATACACCACAGAACCAGCGCCATTATACTGCATTCCGCGTGCCCCCCCAGGGCCCGGCATACTCATGAAGTAGGGTCCAACGTATTGAGCAGAGTAGGTTGGCATTTTTATATAATATACTTAGATTTAAAATTGCACGCAACGCCTAAAATATATATTTACTACATTCACTACAAATTATTCTATTATGACATACTAATTCTATTTTTTTTGTTGCCAAACTTTGTACGCATGTTTGTATTAAATCCAACATATTAATTTGGTGCCATTCACATTCGGTTGGCTCACATGTGCTTCCATATAATTTAAATCCGCAAATCGTATTATTTTGGTCATCTAAATAAACCACATCTGCCCCCGCATCCAGCTTAACAGATTTGGTTTCATCATATTTTGGCAGGTCCAGTTTACATTTTTTTTTGCATCCTTGACACTTTCTAAAAATATCAACCCTATTTTGTTCTATGAGGACTTGTAAATGCATTTTAGCATCATTTAACAATTGGTCTTCGGTTGGGTTTTTGAAATAGTTGCACCCAGATTTATTTTTATGAACGAAACTTTGAAATCTTTTTTCACCTTTTCTTAGTATTAAATCAGATTCACATCCGATGCACTTGTATTTGTTTGATTTATCCACAACAATAATATTTTCATATTTATTCGTCGCTTTGTTAATTACACCCAATATATAAGTCATTCGTTTATTTTGTTATGATGATTTGCTTTTATTACATTTTATTAGTTGAAATTGTCTTTTGAATATCCGATTACAGCACAAACAATTCTCTTACCCGCATTTCCAGTTTTTAAACTTTCTGTGTCCCCTTCTTATACACGCGTTTTCTTGTTTTTTTGGTACGCCTATTTTTTCGTTTTGTTTTGCCACCTTTTGCCCTTGGTCTCTTGAAATAAAAGAATGATGGGTCGCCTGTAATTTCTCGTAGTTTTTGGTTTGTTGCGTCTTCATATAATCGGTTCAATCTATTTTGTTCTATTTCTTCTATTTCTGGTAAATAATACGTCCAGCGTCCTCTTTCATGTTTCCATGGTCTATATGGCATATTGTGAATTCTACTTCTACGTCCGTTTATTAGAGGTCTTTCATTCATTTCAAATGTTGGTATTGTCATACTATATGGTAAATCACGCGATAATATTCCTGGCATTTTTTCCACGTTTTTAAATAATGCGTAAAGTTTAGAATCATCATTATAGCCAATAAAAATACCTTTATGCTTAAGCTTCGTTTCAGATAAAAAACCTGGCCTCCAATCTGGCTTCTCAATATAATATAAAGTGCCTATAACTAAATCATCATGATTTACTATACGCATTATAGTATATAGATATATTTTTATGAAAAACATGTCTATTATTTCTTCAAACGCGGGGTGTTTTATCATTTGAAATTGTCTTTTGAATATCCAATGACAGCACAAGCAATTCTCTTACCCGCATTTCCAGTTTTTAGACTTTCTGGGTCCCCTCCTTTTCCACAATCATCCTCGTCTGCGTGAATAATCAATCCTCTGCCAATAATATTTGCTTTAGTTCCCCGAAGTTTGATAACATTATCATAAAAAGTGTATTTTGCATAGCCTTTATTATTGGCACTAATATTACCTAAATCGCCGACATGTCTGTCTCTCATACCAGGACAACCATGAGTGTTTCCATATGGATTAAAATGCGCGCACATACTTGTGCATTTATCAGTTAAATCTCCCGCCTCGTGTACATGAAATCCATGCAATGAGTTGGGTTTTAATCCAGTAATATTCAAATCTATTCTAATTTGATTACTAGCTAAATCTTCAGTAAATTTAACATTACCTTTTATCTTATCATTGAACACAGCAATAGCACAAATCGGTTTGTTAGACATATATTACATAAACAATATATTACTATGAAACAAACTCTACATAAAAATATTTATCATAATATACTAACTATGAATATTACGAATATAGATGAAATTATAGCTAGAAATAAACTATTAGAAGAAGAGAATGCTAAATTGAAAGAGGAATTAGATGGTAAAATCATCCAAATATATTTACAAAAAAAGCTTTGCAATGATTGGAAATATATCGTCCTCAATTTTGAATGCCCCATTCAAATAAAGGTATTTGACGACGGCAATGAAAAATATAAAGAGCTTGATAATATTTGGTATATATTTGGCGAATGTGGTGGTAAAGTTGCATTATGTAATGCAATTAATCCTACTACCATACTCAGGTCAATTAGTTTATGGAAAATAGCACGCATAAAATCATAAAAAAATTGAAATCTATTTCACAGATATATCCAATACAACAAAGGTTTAGATAATTCATATCAATATATAAATGAGAGTTTTAGTATTTGACACGGAGACCACTGGCTTGCCCAAGAAGCAAGCTAGTAAAGAGGTCACCTTTACAAATGAGGTGGATTGGCCTCATATAGTGCAGTTCAGTTATGTCATCTTCAATACACAAAGTTTAGTTTTAGAAAAAATGGTTGATGAAATCATAAATGTGCCGAATCACATTACATTTACACCTGAAAGTGTCAAAATACACGGCATTACGCGCGCAATAAGCACGGCTGTCGGACAAGACATGGATGCGGTCTTATTGAGTTTTACACGTGATTGTGAAATAGCTGATGTCATTGTCGCGCATAATATTGCGTTTGACGTGAATATGATCAAGGCCGAATTCTACCGACTTCTAAAAAAGTCTGTATTGAATGAACCGCTTGAGCCACCCCACACTCTTCGCGGTCGAATTGGGTTAGACCGATTTACAAATATGGCCATGACAAAAACATTCAGTTGCACGATGCGCGAAAACACAGACCTGTGTAATATTCGTGTTGCAAGGTCTGATAGATCTGAATACAAAAAATACCCCAGCTTGTCTGAGCTTCATGCAAAGCTGTTTGGTGCAGTGCCGCGCAAATTGCACAACTCATTGCACGATGTTATTGTTTGTCTTCGGTGCTTTTACAAGGTCACGTACGACGCCGATATTTGCGCACACAATCAAGCGATTTGCGATATGATGCTAGAAATTATGTAAAAATAAAAAAATAAAAATAAAAAGACACTACGTTTAGCCAAAAAAAAGATTCTTCTTCTATTCTTGTATTTAGTTTGTATTTTTTGTTTGCAATATATAATATGAGTATCGTCAAAAACATTGTTTTATTATGTTCTATTTTATTGATTGCGGTTGTTTCTTCCCGCTTTTTTAATAGAGACTTGATGGAAAATTTCGACAATTTCAATTATGCTTTAGGTAACTATCCGTCGTCTGAAACCGGGGCTATCTTGCCCGATACTATGTTTCCGACTGGCGACAGAGGTGTATCATCCTGCACTGCAAATATGATTTGGAGAAATTACCCCATTTTTGAAGTTGGGTCATACGATCAAGAAACGAATAATATACGATATCCGAGAAATCCTGATGAAGGCACGTGTACGCCTGCGGACTTTTGCGGTGCCTTGTATAAAAATCGTGCGTATCGTTCAAATGTAGTGAAGCCTTTGCCACCTGTTCCCGAAGCAGAAGGAGCCAGAATAAATTATTACCACGCCAAGACTGAAAATATGTTGCCCTATTACAACGAAAATAATATTCTTTATTAATTGTTTTGTTTTTTTGTTTTACTTGGGTATGTTCAATCCCACGATGCTAGACATCTTCTCCTTTGTATCGTCAAATGACTCGGTTCGTATTTTCAAATCAATCGCCAAGATAGTTGGCGCAGGATGTGGAGATGAAGCAGAGTTTACGGAAACCTGACCTGTCTCCTTGTCCAAACTAATTAAACAACCAGTCTGTCCCATATTTTCAGATTGGTTATTCATTTTGCTTATTGTTGTGCTGGCCATCCGTTTTGCTGGCGCGCGATGTTGAAACCCATGCGCGCGTTCATACTCAATCGTCTTCCAGACTTGCTGCAGGGTTGAAATATTATCCTGAAACCAGCGCTGATTACGTTGCACAAGAACACAGCTAAATTGATCTACTTTCCAATAGATATTTCTTATCCATACGTGCTCAGTTTGCTCGTGTTGTTCCGCTTCCCATGCAGCCAATTCCTCCGCGGATAAATTCAGCGGTGCGTATTTATAAATCGGACGTCCGTCGTGTGTAAAATACATGATGAGCCCTTTATATTCAACTGAATCTGAATCGTCTTCATTAAAGGCTGTTTCGCTCTCGTATTCGAGAAACCGAGTCTCTACGAAATCGCACTCATCCAAGTCGCATGTCTCCATCTGTAGTTGCATTTGCACCCAATATTCTAGCTTGGGTACGCCGTCTATTTCGCGATTCACAATATTCTTGATTTCTAACATTCGCCCATATCGCAAACTGGTCTTGTCCACGTTGATGCCGTCTGGTGAAGCGCCCAAGAAGGAATATGTATCGTGTTGAATGCAACCGAAATCTTCAATCTTTGTGCCGTACTTGTCTTCATAAATCATTACTGATAATGGCTCGAATTTCTGCCCCCAATGCAAGGTTGTATCTACATTTACCATAGTTGGCGTCGTTTTTTCCGTACTATCTGGAGCGCGCACTGGTTGGCACTTTTCAAAGATGAGTTGATTCAGTTCGCTGCCGTCAGTAAATCCCTTGTATGCATTACTTGCAGTAATTAACTTGTGTCTAAACTCATACCATTCTGCAGTTCGTTGAGCTGGTTGGGGTTTACCTCGCAAGTAGTCTATTTTTTTTGTTAATTGTTTTATGTTGAGGTTGTTATTTAATATGAGCGTAGTTGGATGCGACCTGCGTGGCATAAATGATGCATAAAATATCTCGCAGATTTCTTCGATTCTTTCGGTAATTACATCGTCTGGATATCTCCACAATTCATGTCCAACCTGCGACATTACCATTTCAGAAATTTCGTCTAAAAATATATTGTGAAAATCAGGGTCTACGATCGCCATCGGGTCATCTGTCACGTATTCTTCCATGAGATGCAAAACCATCTCCACAAAGTCCTCTGCGTAAAGAATACTATCTTCTGTGTCAGTATCCTCATCGGGCACGATGTCGTCTAATATGTCTGTTAATTCTTCTAGCATGTAATTCATTCTAGCGAGTGTTATTCATATAAATAAAAATATGTTTAATTTCATTTTTATTTATATTGCTTATGCTTCCAACTCTTCGTCAGAATCCACCACATTGGGCTTCTTATTTTTAATTGAACTTTTCACAACGGATCCCTTCTTAGGTGGTGGCAAACTTTTCAATGTGCTAACGCGCTTATCTAGGTTTTTCAACGTAAAATGCTTGCTTGCCTTCAAATATGTTAACGCCGGGATTTCTTTGATAAGACCTGTCGCCTTATCATATACAACATCCTTTACGCGATATAATTTCTTTCGGTTTAAGCAATCCTTCAAAAAGGCGACTAACAATTCAAGCTCGCCATCATTCATTTCATGATCAACCTTGTATTTTTCAGCATAATCCAACAACTTTTGTGATTTAATCGTCTTGTCGAGCTTTGACCAAGGCTCGTTTTTGTTGTTGTTCTTCTCGGTTTCTAAAAACTTGTCCAAATTGGAAAAATCACCAGAAGATTTGGTTTCTTGCAGTTGTGCACCGCCCATAAGCATGGATTTATATTTAATATTCTTTAATTCTAAACACTCTTCTGTGGCAGAATTCGCCGTATTGTTATTATTATTTTCCATTGCTATTAACTAATATAAAGATATACGTTTAAGTAATAGTTCAATATAGATAAATAACTCGTTATAGTGTATATGGACGAAAAAAAGATTCAGATTGTCGGTTCTTCAAATCGTTATCAAATAAAAAAACTAACCAAAGAAAAGGCACCGCCTAAAAAACGCGTTATTGCCAGTAAATGGGATTTGGAACCCGACTACTTTACTACAGAAAAACAATTATCTTTACTTGAACAAGATGCCGAGCCATTAATCAAAACGGAAATAGACCACAAGATATCTGCATACAAACAGCAAGACCTTGTTAAAAAGGTGTATACGTATGACGAATTTATAACATTTGATTATGTCAAACAAATGATATTAGAGTGCAAACTCTGCTGCCATTACTGCAAGGGGTCGATGCTTATTCTATATGAACATGTTAGAGAGATGAATCAATGGTCTTTGGATAGAATTAATAATTTCTTGGGGCACAACGTTGGTAATGTCGTTATATCTTGTTTGAAATGTAATTTAAATCGACGTAATTTGAATTCGGACAAGTTTTTATTCACTAAACAAATGACGATAGTGCGTAAGAATACCGAATGATACGTTATTTGTTAGAGACACACATGATTTGGTCTGGGTCCCATATACATGTATCAATATTGCATTTATCTTTTGTCATTCCTTTACATGAATCTACATCTTTCGTCTCTGTTTTGTCTTTTACAATTGATTCGGCGGATGTCGTTGTATGCATACTTGGTTTTGCATGCAATTTTTCCCACGAATCACCAAAAAACATCCATGCACTAAAAAGAATTATCGCAGTAGGTATTAATATACTCAATACAATACTTTTCACTATTTTATACTGGAGAATACGAGAGGATGATATTTTTACCATCTTAATATATATAATACCAAATATTTTATTTTCTTGATAATCATTATTCAAGCAACTAAATACTTCTTGTCGATAGCCGTATGCTCGGCTACGCGTCGGATTATCTTGCCAAAGTCTCTCTTTACTTCAACTTCATCGACTGGACCAATTGCTTCCATATTAATTCTCAAGTATTGATCATTTTTTCTGCTGTTGTATTCCGTGCAACCTGGATTCGCCTTTTTCCAGTCGTCCACACGCAATATATTTTTGTGCGTAAGTTGTTTGATGATCTTTCGGAGTCTGTCCAGATTCGCATTGTCGCGTTCCCATTTGTTATCATCCTTGATATGTATAATTTCTCTCTTGACGTCGCTACAATGAATGGGGCGCTTGGTTATGTCCAAACTATTTAAGCGGTCAACAAACACTCTCGACATACCTTCGGCAAAGCCTATTTCGCCCATCTTTTCCAATTCAGGCATACTAAGCTCAAGCGATTTGATGAAATCCTTCATATTCATGGCATCTTTGCAGGTCTCGTTCAAGAAGAAATTGAGATTGAATGTCTTATTGTTGCTATTGGTATTATTGTTATTAATAGTATTATTAATTTGACTATTCTTTGCGACCTCTATAATGGTCTTATTTTGTTCTATCATCTGATTACTTTGCTGTATTAGAAGGTTTTTGAACTCTTGGTTTTGCTTAACTAACTCAAGAATAAGACTTGTTTGCATATCGTCTGATGATGTATGTATTGATGGCGTGGGTTGTATTTGTGTTTGTGATGTATTTACTATATCACTTTTTATTACGTCAATGCATGTTTTTTTATGTCTAGATAATCCCTGTCGATATTTATAACTATTGCCACACGAACAGACCATACATTGGGATTTATTGTCATCATATGTAACCATATTTGTCATCTTTATATGTTTTGGTGTGGTTATATGCTTAGTGTAATCCTTTTTATTAGACGTAGAATAATCACAGACATCGCATTCAAATTTCATTGGGGATTTATTTATATAATTTGTAACCATTCTCCTTATATTATGGGTTATAAAAAAATCCCCTAAAGAATCCGCGTCGAAAAATAAAAAAAATTAGCATCACAAAATTTTTTATTTTTTTTCAGGCGTGAGACGCTAATTTTTCATTATGCTCACAAATATTCGATTTTCCAAAAGTATTTTAGGAAATCCAAAAATGGACATTTATAAATGTCCATTTTTGATTTCTTGAAAAAGGATTTGGAGTAAAAAATCGTAAAAATACAAGGGTGGGAACTTTTATGGCCCACAAAACAAACAAAATAGAATATTTCATAAAATTATTTTACGAAATATTTATGATTTTTTGAGCGCTGATTATAGATTATTCGGTATTTGAGACGTTGCAATGTTATCCTTTGCGGATATTTTCCGTTTGAGTGCATTTAGTGCTCTCCTCTCTATATTTTCAGCGTTTACGATTGCTATATTTTCTGCCTTTTCAGCCTTGTCTATTGCTGTCTTCTCTGCCCTTTCAGCTTTTTTTAGTGCATTATTATGCTTGAAATTATACCGAATCTCACTCATTCCATTTTTGATGTTTGCGTCTAGCTCTTGGTTGGCAGTTTCAACTGCTTCTGTTCTAGTTTGTTTGGCTAAGTTAACAGCGTTTTCTTTAGTCTGATTGGCTAAGTTAACAGCATTTTCTCGTGTCTGTTTGACTAATTCGACTTCTTTCTTTGCTACTTCTATTCGAACCCTTTCTACTTCTGCGTCCTCTGCTGCCTTCTTTTCTGCTTCAAGACGTATTCTTTCTGCTTCCGCGTCCTCTGCAGCTTTCTTTGCGGCTTCTGCCTCTACAACCGCATTATCTATAGGTACAGGCGTAGTTGCAGTTGCAGTTGCAGGTGCAGGTACAGGTGCAGGCGTAGTTGCAGGCGTAGTTGCAGCATTTAATTCCTCTTGAGTAGCCAATATTTTTTGTTTTATATCATCAGATAAATTAGAATCGCGTGTTAAATAGTCAATGAATTCTGGATTAATTACATTTAATAACTCTTTTAATTTTTGTGTATTTTCTGGCGTTAAATCGACATTATTCTTCGAAAATATAGATCTCGAAAATAAAGAATCGACATAATTTGTCAGATATTTTTCAGTTAAATCTTTTACTTGTTTTCTCTCTTCATCTGTAAGTTTGCCATCTATTCTACCCATAGTTGTTTCTTCAGAAGCATCCAGATTTTGTCTAAATAGATTCATTACTATTTGGGTATTTAAACAAGTAGTCGTCATTTCGCCTGCATCATCCTTTTTATCACATTCTTTTTCCAAACAATCCGTATTAGGTTGATATGCCTGACCAGTTGGAAATATACTATTTATCGCAGGAACTTTTATATCACCGCCCATGTAATGTTTTCTTTTACGAGTCGGACGCTTTACACGATTATGATATACCTTAATACTTTTGTGTCCCCGTAGTTTTTTATTTTTTGGTATAGTATAACGCTTTTTATAATTTATTTTATATTTTTTTGATAATGATGGCATATATATTAGAGACCTAAAATATTTTGCATAATAATCTCAAAACCAGAATAGTATTTATGTTGGATTGGCGTATTTCTTTTCTCTCGTGGTAATAATGGAATGGAAATGGAGCAATGGAACAATAGTCGCAAGAAGCCCACGTATTCGTGCAAAAACAGACGAGACACAATACCCGCCTCCAGAAATGCACGTCCCAAAAGAAATTCTCGACAATGAAGCATATTTACAATCGTTGAATTGTGATTATGAATCCACATTTAGAGAGAATAATAAGCGCGAAGAGAGTTATAATAAAATGGCAGAACGGGAGATGATAGCTCAGAT
>Ga0114982_1000416_pt1 | contig 22899 bp, 20 predicted proteins | sample Shrwel_input2_FT_FD_87183 | JGI IMG/M metagenome (GOLD analysis project Ga0114982, IMG submission 87183) | Subsurface microbial communities from deep shales in Ohio, USA - Utica-3 well 1 S input2 FT | ecosystem: Environmental > Aquatic > Deep subsurface > Shale gas/oil reservoir > Produced... | reverse complement strand
TTTCAAACCATCCCTAATATATTCTGCATGCTTACCAAAACTTTCATTTGATGTGTAAATATCAATTGATTTAAAGTTATGAGTTGCTTTGATTAATCTATCTACCAACTCTTTCTTTTGACCTAAGTTAGAGTTTACTGCAAAGTGAACATCACAATTAGGATTCTTTTCCCACCAATCCATTAACTTCCAAAAATCTTTACTCATCGTAGGTTCACCACCGGTCACTCTCAACTCTCTTAATGAATGTTGTAATTCCCCTTCCCACCATTTCCAAAATGCTTCAACGTATGGATTATCTTTATTATCTTTACCATACATCATTGCATCATCTCCGGCGTGGTGAAATGCACCTGCACCATCGGTTACTAAATTTTGGTATGCACCATTTGTTTTAATATCCGTTTGCCAAGTTGTACTAAACGATGCGTTACAATATGAACAGGCAAAGTTACAATTAGCATCAAAACTAATTTCTAATGTTTTTAAATCAACATCCTTAGTATATCCTAATTCGTTTTTAGCTTCTATCAATTCTTCATCGGTATAGATTACTGATTTGTAAACTCTATCACTTACCTTATCCGGTCCTAAATCTTCAATCTTCCAACAATACTCGCATTCATTTGGTCTAATCCCTTCCATCATTTCTTTACGAACCATTTTTTTATAATTCGTATTATGTAATGCTTTGTATGATTTAGATAATTCTTCTAATGGAATTTTATGTGCTGGTGGATGATGACACGAAGTGGTTTGCCCCATATTTAACCATATTGTAGCATTATACCACTTTGCTCCACAAAAAGAATTAGAGAGTGAGTTTATTGCTCTATCTCTATATTCTTGAAATGTTTCATCACCTTTTTTTGCATATACAAATTCTGCCATATTAAAATGTTTGTGAGTAACCTAATGGAAATCCATTTCTAAATTCAAATGAAAGTCTAGGAATTAGGACCTGATAGGTTTTCATCAATTCTTTAATACCATCATCTAAACTATATTGTGGATTCCAACCTGTTTTTTCTATTTTTGCGTTTGATACAATATAATCTCTCTTATCCGGATCTTCATAGAAATCAGAATAACTAATTGCGAAATCTGGAATATATTGTTGTATTTTTTCTAATAATTCTTGCTTACTTAAATTTGCATTACTCAAACCTACATTGTACACATTATGTTTCATCGTTTCATAATTCTCTAATGCCCATAAAAATACATTTGCTACATCTTGAATATGAATAAAGTTTCTTTTAAAATGTTTTTCAAATACCGTAATGTATTTATCTGTCATTGCTTTGTAAACAAACTCATTAACTAATAAATCAGTTCTCATTCTAGTTGATGTTCCAAAAACCGTTGCTAATCTAAAACAAATAGCCTGTGAACATTCTAATAATAATTTTTCGGCTGCACATTTACTTTCACCATAAACTGATATTGGATTTAGTGGTGACTCTTCTGTACATTCGGTCTGTCCTTCACCGATACCATATCCACTATTTGTATTTGGATATAACACTATATGATTATCTGTTATAGAATCTAATATAGTTTCTATTTGTGTATAATTTACTTCCCATGCTAACTTAGGGTCTGCTTTACAGGCCGGAAATCCTACAATTGCCGCCAATGGAATTATAACATCATGTATACCAACTTGATGTTTTAAAAATTCTACATTTCTTACATCACCATAAATAAAATTGTAATTTGGGTTTGATGTAAATTGTAATGGTGATAATTGTTTAAATGATAAATTATCAATAGCGGTAACACTATGTCCTGCTTCTAACATTTTTTTTGTTATTACCGAACCTAAGTATCCTGCTCCACCTGTAATTAATATTTTCATTATATTATTGTTTTTTTTATATTTTGAATATCTTTTGTTTCTAATGAATTGCCTGCAATTCGTTTATTTAATTTAATTTGAATTTTTTTATTCATAAATTCTTCAATGTATGCAAAATTACCATTTCCACTTTTATCCCAAACTTTAAATCTATTTACGTTTGTAAAATCTAAATCCGTAATAATACCATCATTATTTGAAACTATAAACTTAGATATGATTCCGTTAAAATAATTTTGTGGTTCTACAAATGGATTTGATGTTCCTATCCATAATGGTACATTTGAATAATCACTTACGTTACCATCAAAATACATTTTTCTAGTTTTATCATTTACCGATACTATAAACTCATTTGTATTTACATTAATTTCATATTCAACTTTACACATTGTATCGTATTTAAAATCAAATGCTAATTGAACTTGACTATTAAAAAAGTCCATACCATTTGTAGTTGATGCTAATGTAAATATTATGTTATTACCATCAATATAGCAACCACTATTAACAATTCCTTGTTTAGAAAAAACCCATTGTTCTTTTCCATTATCTTCTGCTACAAAGTTACATTCTATTTTAAATGAATGCTGAAATAAATCTGCTAATAGATTTGGTTTCAATGAAGTATTATGTTTACTTTCTTTAAATAAACTAACACAAAAAGTATCTTTAAATTGTTCCATTATTTCATTTCTTTACATTTGTTATAAAAATCAGCTAACTCAGGAAATGTTTTTTCAAAGTTAGTTCCTCTACGTTTATCATGCTCACTAAAGAATTTATAAAAATCTTTTCTATGTGCCATTCTATCTTCATCATCGATTGATATAAAGTAATCATAAATTCTTCTAATTTTAACAATTTCAACATCACTATATCCATAACAATTTACATCTTCTCTTAACATTTCATAAAACTCAACTAATTGTGCTTGTTTAAATATTTCTTCTGACCATTCTTTATCTAATATTTTTATAGACTGATGATTTGGATAACGAAGGTATGAACTATCTAATAACAATGGTTGTCTATAATATCTTAATGCGTTTGTATGTTTTGCTTTTAATGAATACACATCATCAATTAATTTACGATACGATGGTACTGATAATGCGTTGTATGTACTCATTATATCCACCGTTAATCTTGGAATATACTGGCATAAATCATCTATTCTATCTATCAATTGATTATATACTAAACCATTTCTAATATATTCCGCCTGTGCACCATATCCATCACAACTCGTATAAATAATTAATTCTTTAACTAATTCTCTATCGGAAATGATTTTAAATTTTTCTCTAAACTTTTTGTATAAACTATCAGGTACTCCTAAGTTTGAATTAATACTTAAACATAAATTTTTATTAGGGTTTGGTGAATCAATGATGTAATCTAATACTTTCATAGTATCTTTATGCATCATAGGTTCTCCACCGGTAATTCTAAATGTGTAAAGGTCTTTATACAACTCCGGCCACCACTTCCAAAATGCTTCTACATACGGATTATGTTGATTTTGCGGAATTGGTATTCTACCACTACTTGTAAAATGTTTTAAATCGTTAAAAGAATCCGATGTTGGATAACCACCATGTTGTTCAATTTCTTCCATCCATTTTGTTGAGAATGGTGGTGCACAATATGAACACGCGAAGTTACAGGCATTACTAAATGAAACCTCTACATAAGATGGATTAATGTTTTCTCTCCAATGTGATTCTTTTATTTTTTCTAAATGTGGATATGCCCATGGTTCAGATGATTTAAATGTTCTATCACTAAATTGGTTTGAACTATCTTCTACACCCCAACAATAGTCACATTCTGCTGGTTTTTTTCCTTCTAACATTTCTTTTCTCTTTTCTTTTTTGAAACGAGTATTATGAAGTGCCGATGGATCTCTTTCAATTTCTGTTATTGATGTTTGGTGTGTCATCGGATGGTGACAACTGTGATTATGTCCAATATGTAAATGCATTGTTACTTGCATCCATTTAGCTAAACAAAAGCCTACCCCTACCGCATTTAATTGTTCTCTTACACTTTCAAACTTTTCGTAACTTGCCATTATGCTTTACAATTTATCATTACTGAATTATTACCTATATCATCTATCGATATGAGTTCGTATTCTAAACTATTCATACCATCATTTTTCCAATTATATTTACCCTGCTGCATTTCTAAAATATATCTTCTTTCATTTCTTGCAGTAGTTTCACCCTTTGCCCATTTATCAACACCCCCTACACTAATCAATCCTTCCGTTTGATGTGGTAAACATTCAAACTTACCATCTCTACGGAAAGGTAAGATAGTATTGTGTACTTTCAAAATATCTTCCTCTTTTATTTCTACATTATATATTTCACCATGATTTTGATTATCTGTTAAATCGGTTAATATATTACCTTCTACATTGTTAAAATCATAATGTGCTACCATTTCATCTGGAAACTCTAATATTTCACTTTGTTCTAAACATCTATCCCATATCATAAGTTTTGCAATATCACCTTTAAACCATCTATTAACTTCATTTATACCAACCGATGTAGTAGTTCCAATATAATAAGGGTCAATACCATATCTTTTTAAAAATCCTTCATATTTCAATGGTGATGATAATCCTGTTCCAAATCTTGCATCACTTTTCTTTCCATTAATATAAAGTGAAATTTCTTTAGTATCATCATCAACTGTCAATGTTACCCAAGTCCATTGTTCTTCGTATCGTTTAGCCCATAGATACAAAAACTCTCTTTGATTATTCCACATCATTGTAGTAAATGCTCTACTATTGTTATAACTCAATCCCCAATCATGTCCCGGTCTTCTAAATATTGGATATTCACAAAATCTTCTATCTGCATCTCCAATTAAATAAATAGGAACTTTCTCTTCTTGTTGGTGGGCTCTTACTAATATTGAAATAGTGTGTGAACGAGAACAAACATTTCTAATTGAACGAGATGGTTCTATTTTTACATATGCATCTTTACCATTGAAATAACCATACTTTTGATTTTTAAATTTTTCTGATAAATAATGTTGTTCTGCATTACCGGTCAATACACATCTCCAAAATAGGTCATCATCTTCCATACCCCAATCCCAATAATCATTTGAGTAACCATTAGTTGCTTCTACTTGTTCTTTTGTGAATAGTACTGCACCACCAAAATACTCCTCATATTTAAGGTTATAATCCGTTTGAGATATTCTTACTGCTAAATGTTTTGGGTTCTCAGGATTGAACGTATAATCACAAGAACTATCTTCCGGTACCATATCAATATCATGCCATACAATATAATCACATCCATCATCAAATGCGTGTTTTGCGGCAATATTTTTCATTTTACCTCTATTGAATAATTTATCATCACATTGATGTGCAAAATATATTGTATGCTCAATACCTTGTTCTTCTAAGAATTTATGAACTCTCGGTGAAAACTCTTTTAAATGAGCTTCTCTATTTCTATATGGTACACACACTCCTAACTTCATAGATTAACTGAAATTTTAATTGAGTTATTTGTTATATCTGTTCTTTCTACTTCTTTGAAAATACATGTGTTTAATCCATCAATAGATAAATCTACAATATTACCTTTCATTTCGTTATAAAATCTTTCTTGATTTGTTCTTGTTTCTGAATGGACCCATTTGTTTCCTATTGTAGAATTTGAACTATGTTTTAATGTTTTGAATTTTCCTTCTCTTCTAATTGGAACTACAATATCCGTTTCAAATTTATCTAACATTACATTATCTTCACAATTGTAAATAATACCATTGTTTCTATTACCACTTAAATCTTGTATAATATCTCCTTTGAAATTTTTGAAATCATAATAACATCTTAAAAACTTAGATTTATTATATTTTTTATAATCATTTATAATTGATTTATATAATGATGTTTCGTATATTTCGTTTATATTATTTTCATCTAATGCGATATTCCAAATAGCAAACTCAGCAATCAATCCTTTAAAATAAAATTGTTCACTATCTAATGTTGGATTGCCTACACCAATATAAAAATAATCATTATCGTATTCATATAATTGCTCACTTAATTCTTTAGTATCAATTAATTCACCATTCATATAAAAACAGAATTGATTATCTGCTTTTGTAATTACTAAATGTGACCACACCTCACCAATAATGTCACTTTGAATTGATGTTGAAATATCATCCTTTGTCCAAATCTCACCTTTGTATCTTTTAAATGATGTGTATGATATACCTGTGTTTCTACCTGGTATTGATACTGCATAATATTCATCAAATTCTTCTTTTAATGATGTTTTACTATCTTCTGGTTTTAATTTAATTGATATAGTAAAATCATTATTGAATATTGTTTGTAAGTTTTTGTATGGAATTTTTATGTAAGAAGTTTTACCATCAAATTTAAAATAATTTATTAAATAGTTTTTATCTGGTATACCTACTGAAATTTTATCTAATGGTATATTTCTTTGAATACATCTATAAAGTAAATCATCATCTTCAAATCCCCATCCCCAATACTCATTAGAATATCCATTAACCAATTTATAATCATGTACATTAAATAAAGTAACTCCACCAAAATAATCTATAAATGGAACTTCTTTATCAACTTTAGATATCAAATGAACCGGTGTTTCTGGATATGAATAATCCACACCTTTCAATGGTAACATATCTACATCATGTAATGCAAAATAATCAAATCCTTCTTTAATTGCAATTTTAGCTCCTACATTTAATAATTTACCTCTATTAAAAGGTTTATTATCATTTTGTTCTATGACAAAGATTTTGTATTCATAATCTTTCAAATACTCTTGCATATACGGAACAAACACTTCTAAATGAGATGCTCTATCCCTATAAGGCACTATGATTGCTAATTTATTTATCTTCATTAAAATCTCTTTCATATCCTTTATCAGGACGAGATGCTGAACCACCTACTTGTCTTGTCTTTAATATTTGATGAAATTCATACAAATACCATTCTAATTTTTCTGTGAATTTTCCTAAATCAGCTGTATGAAAGAAATCTGCAATATCTTCTACTGCATAAGTTAGTTTTTCAGTTGCTTTAGCTTGTTTTTCTAAAGCAATAACTTGTCTTTCTTCTAATGATAATTCTTTTTTGTCTGCCATATTTTTTATTTTAAAGTATTATTTTAATCCAATTTGTGTTATCATCAAATGTTTCGTTTTCAATAAATTTATATTTTAAATTGTTCAATCCAATTTTTTTTGTTGAAAATTTTTCAGTAAGAATATCATTAAAAAATATAATACCATTTTCCATAGTATCAGGATCAAATCCTTTATATCTTTCTACAATATTTGTATCATTCTCATGTGGTAATGATTGAAATGTTGCTTCAATTCTTTTTGGTAATTTTATTTTAGTAGTTTTTACAATTTCATCTTTTTTTATGTATTCGGAATAATTACTACCATGTGTATTATATAAGGTAGAATGATTGTGATTTTTACTACCATCCATTACAAAATTCTTATAAAAATTATTAAACTGATATTTTAATATTGGTTCAAATTGTGTTTGTAATGTTCTATTATGTACTAACCCATTTAAATATAAATTCTTAATTTCGTTTTCACTTAATGAATAATCAAAAATATATAAGTTTGCTAATTTACCTCTAAACATATTTTTACCATGTGAACCACATCCAATATAAATTTTGTCTTTAGTATAATCCCACAATGGTAATTCAAATTCAGTAAGTGTATCGAACTTTTTATTTTCTTCAAATGTATCAATTACTAATTTAAGTTTGTTTAAATCATAATCAATATTAGCAACAATATGATGCCATTGATTTGGTTTAAGTTTTCTATAATTAAAATAGTATTGTGATTCTTTTCCCCAAAAATTAAATCTAAGTGTATTATCCGGTTGAATTGAAATACCACTATTGTATCCAGGAAATGAAATTATATATTGTTCTTCTTTAACAAAATCATCAAAATTTATCCAAGCTGATATTGTAAATGAATCGGTTGTTATTGGTTTAAGAAATTTATTTGGTAATATTTCCATTTGAGTTTCACCATCAAATTTTAAATAAGTTACTTTTTCTTTTTTAATAGAATCAGTAATTTTCAATCTATCTAATTCATATTCACTATCAATTCTAGGAAAAATATATTCAGAATCTAATTTCAATCCTGCTTTATCCATTCTATATAATAAATCTAAATCATGATAGCCCCATCCATAATATTCATTAGAGAATCCATTAACTTCTTCAAATTGTTCTTTTGGAATTATAAATACACCACCTAAGTATTGTAAGTATGGTAATGTATTTTCATGTACCTGCACTCTTGTTGCTAAATGAATTGGTGTTTTAGGATATGAATAATCTGCTTTATCCGATGTAGGTAACATATCAATATCATGAAAACAAAAGTAATCATAATCTTCTTTTAATAAATCAAATGCTACATTACAAATTTTACCATAGTTAAATGGTTTATCATCTGCTTGCTCTACTACAAATAATTTATAATCAATATTTTTGTTACTTAAAAAGGCAACCATATGTGGCAAGAAAATATCTAGATGTTCTCTCCTATCTCTATAAGGTACTACAATAGCTAATTTATGATTACTCATATCTAAATGTAACGAATTTTATTTACAAAACCAGATTAAATTGATTGAATTATTTTGAAAAGTTTATCCCATTGTGAGTACCCATAGTATCCACAATTTTCAATCATAAACCTCTCATCATAAATATCAATTTTAAAATTATTTAGTTTTATAGCATCGTACATTTGTTGATATTCGTTTGAATAAGAATAACTTTGATTAATATCTGCCACTGCTTTGATTCTATCTACGCAAGTTGAATCCCATTTAAAATGATTAACTTCTACACTATATTCGTTTGTAGGTGCAATTAACGGATGGTTCCACCCTTGCCATCTCCATGTAGTTTCACCATTTATTTTTGCATAATGTTGACCTGGTGTAATTTCTATATAACCTTTCATTATACATACTTTGTTTGGGCATGCCCCACTTAAAGGATAACGAAAGAATCCTGCTAATGGGAATTGTTCAAATATATCTACATCTTCTTTTAGTTCTGAAAATTCTCCATTTATACCTATTCTATCTATAAACCCACCTCTAACCAACTCCCAACCATTTTGATTACATTCATCTATAATTGTATCTAAATCTTTTGAATAAACATGAAACTCATCATCATCCGCTACAATCCACCAATCGTTAGGATGCAACATTTTAGTTTGATTATATAAATAAGTTACATGTTCCCAATTAAACTTTTCTTTTTTAGAACGTTTAATTATTTGTACATTTGGAAAATTTGATGCAATCTTTTCTACTTCATTGTAAGTACTCATTCCATCCCATTCATATACTACAACATAAATTTCATCTACTAATGTTTCATAGTATTTAAAAAAATGCCATAATGTATTTGTTCTACTACCTGTAACTGTAACTAATCGTTTCATATTAATTTTGTAGTTGTATTGTTTCTTAATCTATTTGTAGTATCTAAATAATTTAAATAGTTTAAATCAGTTAATCCTACATATGTTTTTATTCCATCAATATCTAGTTTGGTTTCAAATATATTTTCATATGTTATTTGATATATCGGTAAAATATATATGCTCTTATTCATATTTTCAATTATTAACATTTCAGTATGTATTCTATCTATATTAGATTCTATCCAACCAATTGGTAATGTATATTTATTATGTTCACTTTTATTATCACCACCCCACAAACTACTAATTGCACATTCAAATAAATTTGTTCTTGTTATTCCAATTACTTTATCCCACTTATTATTAATTAATGTAGGAATAATTGCTGAATTGATTATTTTAGTAACACAATCACCCTCTAGCCATTTATTATTATTACCAATACTATTAGGCTCCATAGAAAATGGGATTCCTAATTCTAATGATAACCAATTACCAAATGCTGTTCCACCAACTCTAGTCCCCGCTATTATTAAAATTCTCATTTTCTTTTCACTAATGTTAATCCGGTTGATGCTGGCTTATTTTTAACAATACCAAAATTAAACAAATCAAATACTTGCCATTTATCGGTATCTATTTCTTTTGCTAATTGTATAGGTCCTTTCCAATCATCAAAATCACCTCTATCTTTAACTTCATTTGTCACTATGTATTTATCTGCATAATTAGGATCAGTATCGTGAATTGATATAATTCCATTTTCACTCATTAACTGAGAATATAACTCAAAATCTTCTTTTACATTTTCATAACTATGTCCAGCATCTATATGCAAATAATCAATCTTAATATCGTTTAATACAAAATAATTATGAAATGCATTTGCAGTTGTATCTGCTATAATTCTTGGTGAAAATAATCTTCTAAAAAAACTTTCTTCATTAAACCAACTTACATTACCACCGATACCATTCATTGCATCAACTACATACGTAGTACCTATATCTCCCCAATTTTTATTATCATCTCCTTCAAATATATTTTGAGAATGTAAATCAATTCTTGCCTGAGTCATTATACGTGGAATAAACCCACCACCACTTCCTAAACAAACACACACCTTTGCTCTCATATACTGAATAAGTGAGTATATAATTAATCCATCTCCCAAATGATCATCAGTTGCACCATGAGACCAACGATATGGAACATTAACCAACGTTTGGTCTCCGTAATTATCAATTTCTTGATTATTAGAAATAAATTCTTTGATGTAATTTTTATTTGTTATCATTGAGTAATAATTTTATTCTATGTATCCAGTTTGCTTTGTTATCGTATTTTTTTAATTCTTCTTTTAATTTATTAAACCAAAATACTCTTTCTACTTCATCATCATTACACATTTTTTCATACATTTTATCAAACTCTTCTTTTGTATTTGCTCTGTATTTGTAACTTATATTTGGTAACCAATTTTTGTTTAGTATTGGTAACTTACCATAATCAATTGCGTTAAATATAGAATACCCAAATGGTTCATTTATGTAGCATGCGTGAAATGGTGTAAAGTCTAAGTTAAAGAAATTTTTGTGATTATCCAAATTATATGGATAAAATCTTATTTTTTTTAAATCTAAATTTAATCCTTCTTTTAAATTTTCATATCCCATCCAATCCGTACATGCATATCCTCTATGTTTATCTAAGAAATGAAAACATTTTCTTGTTTCACTACGAGCAGCATATCCTATTTTATCCATCATCCAACGATATTCATTGTTAACCTGAAATTCATAATAGTTTGGAATTTGAATACACTTATTTTTGAAATCTTTTTGTACTAATCCATCATTACAACCTATCCAAACTATTTGTTTGCATTGATTCATTACATCTTGTTCCCATTGTAAATCCATTGTAGTAGGTAAGTAAACTCTATCTAATCCTAAATCTACATTAGTATTTATAATTTCTTTGATGTAAGCGTGACAAAATATTGTATGAAATTTATATTTGTATTCCCACAATTCTTCTCTACGATAATAATTGTTATGTAAAAAATGTATCTTTCTACAATTTCGTAAAAGTGGTCCTACTAATAATGGTTGTTCTTTTGAAAATACGAATTGACACGGTATTGATGATGCCTCAAATCCAACTGGTTTTTTACCATCAATTAATAATACGATTGGATAATTTAAATGTGGTACAACATGTTTTAAAAAATTGTTTACCCAAATATCACTACCACCCATTGGAACATTACCTGCTCCAGTCGTAACTAATAAATCAAACATAACTTATTTATTTATAGGGTGTTTCACCTAATATTTCTACATCCCATAGTGCTTTCACATCATTTAAATTGGTAATTGAACCGGAATCAATATTAGTTGCATCTCTTAGTGCTTGTTTTTTTGCACCTATTTCTGCTGCTAATGTAGTATTACCTACTTCCAATGCTCGCATAAATTGTACATCTAAATCTTTAAAAACAATTTCTCTTTTTGTTCTAATTTGTGTTTTATGTACATCTAATGCTCTATTTACATCTATATTTAACATAATTAATTATTTGTATTCCATTCGGTAAAACCGGAAGCTTTAAGTGATTTTAAAATTTTTTGATTAGTACCATACCCGTCTGGATTAGAAAAATCCGGAGTATATGCATCATGAAACATAACATCATATTCTACACTGTCTACTATTAAAAATGGATATCCATTCGGTGTAGCCATCATTGCATCCGTTAACCCATCTAATTTATTATCAGAGTTAACCGTTATAAGACTTGTACATAATTCTGATATCGTATCCGGTTGTGTGTTTGGAAATATTATTATATATTTTTTCATTTTTATTTATTTTATGCCACTACTAATATTGAAATAAATCTATTTGCCGCAACTTCGTTACCTAAATCCATAATAAATCCGGTATGGTACAAATTACTTATACCCGCTTGTTGGAAATCGGTAGGCGAATCCATATTTCTACTTCCTATAAATACACTGTATATTCCACCACCTTCGTATGCACCATACGTGTCCATAATTGGTTCTGCAAATGTTACCTGAAATTTACCATAACTAATTCTAGTTATACTTTCAATATTATATGCATATGGCCACCACTGGTCTTCATACAAACTAAATCCAGTATTTGTATTCGGTGAAAACCAACCATAGGCTCTTGTTATATTAAATGAGCGGGCATATCCACCATAGAAAAATGAAGTAATAAAATTACCCCCCGCAGCTCTATTTGCGTAAGAAAATTGTGCACTTCGGATATATGATTTTTGTTTACCACTATGCCAATCATTTTTATCAGTTGCATTTAATACAACCATAGTACCACCCATAATACCAGTAACTTCGGTAACACCCTGGTCACCCAAATTTGGAGGTGGAGACCCACCATACACAGCCGGGTCATTATACATATACCAACCGGATGGTCTAATTGTTAAATATCTGTTTGTATCTTGTATAACCTGAAATCCTTGTTGGTTTATATTTGTTTTAGGTACATTTGAAATATATTGTACATTAGTTGCCGGCCAATATGCTTTAATTGTTAAATCATCGGTATTTCGTATATTAAAAACTATCCATTGTATTAAAAATCTAACCGCAACTCCTGCTTGTAGATATTGGTTAGAAAAGTATGCACCCGTTCCACCTCTATTATATTGGTTACCATATGTACCTGCTGCAAACCCTGTTCTAGTTACGTTTGCCGCTGCACCTTCTACCGGTCCTTCTATATATTCTCTACCTTCTTCGTTTACCAATGAATTTCCTGCCGCATCATAGATATATGCTCTCAATCCCATTATTGCAGTTCCACTTGTTCCACTTGCTCCCATTCCATCATTTTTTGGAAACCAAGTTGTAAATTCATAGTATCCTGAGATTGTAGGTGTAAACCAAACTTGTTGAGACCATCCTATTCCGTAAAATCCATTAGCATCAGGTCCAATTAATGGTGAAGTTGAATTACCACCGGTTATTGTACCACCACTAATTATAGCAGTTTGAGCCGTTTGTGCCGGAACTACAATATTTCCACTATCACTACCGGATGTAGGACTTGGTAATGTCGGTCCAGAATCTATTGTTATTTTATTTTGACCCGATGCATCCTTTAATTCAATATATCCTGTATTATATAAAACTGTTCGGTTATTATTAGATGTTAAATTTGTAGAATTAATTGTCCAACCACCAACTGAACCTGCGGTTTTATCTGAACTATTATTTTGATATCCAGCGTTGTTTGATAGTGAAGTAATATTTGCACCCGGTTGTAATGCCGCTGCACCTGCTGCAGCCCCTGCAGCTAACACAGTTGCGGTTGAGCCACCTATATTTGCCGAACCATCTATTGTTAGAGTAGTACCATTCCATACTAGTTTGTTTCCTAAAGAAAAATTACTATTATTATCTACATAAAATGCGGTATTAGCATTATTAAAATATCCAGTAGTGCCATCTCCCCCAATGTATATTTTTTTATTTCCACCATCCAATGTTATACCACCACTACCCACTTTAAATAAACCACTAATATATCCAGCATTACCTGCAATCGTTGGAGATGATATTTGTGTTGATGTAATAAATGTTCCATTACCGGCCGTCCATCCTCCATTTGCCAATGAAGTTACATATGCCGATGCTTGACTTATTGCGGCCGATTGTGCTGCCGATGCTGCGGCTGAACCTGATGCAATTGCCAAATCTTTTTGTCCCGCTGCATATGTTTGGGTTGCAGCATCTCCACCGGTGACCGTAATTGCACCTTTTATTACCAAAGTTGCCGCCGTACTATCCCAGGCCATATAACCACCGGCTGCGTTAGAACTTGTTAAAAAGAAGTTACCATTATTAGCCATATATGTTTTCCAACCATTAACATTACCATTTCCATTATGATAACCTAAATATGATTGTCCTAAATATAAACCAGCTACTCCGTTGGATGGTGCTTTGTTTACTAAACCAGTTGCATCGGTAAATATTCTACTATTTACATCAGTAAAGTTTGTTGCTGTTGATGAACTAATTGATGAAATACTACTACTCAAACTTTGTGAAACTAAAGAAATAGTACCACTTACACTTTGAGATACATTTGATATAGTACCACTTACAGATGCACTTATATATAACGATGAACTTTGTAATGATGCTGAATATGCTGATGATGTTACAAATGATTGTGAAACACTACCAGTTACTATTCCAATTGTTCCACTTACCGATTGTGATAATTCAGTAACAGAACTACTAATAAATACTAATGTACCACCTATATTGTTATTACCCCCACTAAATAAAGCAGATTGTGTTACTGCTACCGGTACATAATTATTATTTACATCATAAAACTCAAATTTAAAATTATAAGTTTCATTACCAATCACCGTAGGCATTGATGTAACAAATGAAATTTCTGAGGGAGAAAATGCACTATCTTCTGATAATTTTAAACTAATGTTTCCAACATGCCATTCACTTTGAGATTGTGATAAATATAAACTTGCCGTTGGTTCTGCCTTATCTAACGTAAATGCAAATATCTGGTCTTTTAAATTTTTAGTAGGAACTATACCATTTAATGTACCTATTAATTTTGCTCCATTTTGAGAACCACTTATGTAAATTCCCATATTACTAGCAGTAGATGCTGAATAAAATGCATCCATTCCTAATTCATATGTATTACCATTAGTTAAGTTTAATGAACCAGTATATTTTAAGTTTCCACTACCCTTTAAACTTAAACCATTATCAATTCTACTACTAGTTAATGCCGTTGTTAATGAACCCGTATTCCATAATTTTTTTAGGGTTTCTGATGTAAATAATCCCGCATCACCTACTACACTTCCACTAAGTGTGGTTGTAGTTAATAATTCTTTTGATTCAACTAAAATATCTTGAATTAAATCATAATCGGAAATATCTCCTTCGGATGTTCTATAAACTTTTACTCTTTTTACATCACCTGCAAATGTATCTAATTGTGAAACTTTAATGTTTGCAAATGATTGAGTTATATTTGATGCTACTTTTGAACCAGTTATATCAAATGAATAAATAGGTGCTAATTGTTCTACAATTGAAACAACAGGTCTTTTATAAAATCTTACTCTTGTTGTATTTGGTAAAGAAGGATCAATATTTATTGTTCTTTGCCACTTTACTATTTCTAAAGTATCTTTAACTTGTCCTACTAAAATAATAGTAGCCGGACCAAATGTAGTTTCGGTTGGATAAACATATACAGCTACTACTTTAGAAATACCTTCGTAATATTCATCCGGAGAACCATCTGAAAATTCACAATATAATACTTTACCAGCACTATCTCTAATTTGAACTTTTACTTCCGTATTTGGTTCTAATAATTCTGAACCTGCAATTAAAAATGCATTCTTACCACCCGAAAAAGTATCGGATAGTTCTGTTACATTAAAATAATCTGAATTTAATGTTGTGTCTGTAATCTGTGCTCTTACTAATTCTAGTTTTTCATCCGGAGCTAATTTAATTTCAACTGCCATGTAAAGAATACTTTTTTATAAATATTCTATTTTTTAGTATTTCGTGCTAATTCAACTAGTATGGTAATTCTTCTAAAATTATCATCTAAAACTTCGGTAACTGCGTGTACTGGATTGTTTTGTGAAAAATCAAGTATTGCAACCTTACCTAATTCAGGATTTACTTTTTTATCATTAATAATAATTTCACCACCCATACCATCCATATAATCATCATTTAGATAAATTAATATGTTTGTAAGTCGGTGTCCTGCTGTACCATCTTGATGTCTATTAATATAACATAATTTGTTATACATTGTACAATTTATAAAAAAGTTTGTATCATATGAATCTGCAGGATAAACATTTTCTATTATAGATGTAAATAATTCTCGTAAGAAATTGTATTCATCCTCTGTTATTTTAGGTCTAAAATTATTATCTTGATACCAAACTTGCCATTTTTTTAATGGTGCATATTCAATTTTTAATTTTTCTAAGTTTTCAAATGAATCCATTGTACTATCGGATGGACCACATCCAGTATGTCTTAAATTTCTAAACTCTATTTGTTTTATTTTATCTGCAATTGGTTTTAATTTTTCTTTTGTTTCATTGTCTAAATCAAATGAAAGATAACCATCATTTATTAATTTGGTATGTAATTCAGTATTCATACTTATAAATATTACTTATATTGTATTTGAGAAAACCCATCTACTTTCTTAATCTCAACCAACGTATCTACAATATCTCGCATAGCATCCAAGTGAGAAATAATATTAATAAAATCAAATTGTGTTTTAAGGTAATCAAACATCATAAAGATAGATTGTAAATTATCACTATCTAATGTACCAAATCCTTCATCAATTACTAAGAAGTTTGGACGAGGTAAATTACATACATTAATAAGTGCAACTCTAATCGCCAATCCACTTACAAATTTCTCCATACCACTACACATTTCTAATGGCCAACTCTGATCCTCATAAACAATCCTAGCGTTCACATTTTTGCCACTCATATCAAAGACGATACCAAACTCTACAATTTGTTGTAAGATGTTGTTAACCTCACCTTCTATCACAGGTAGAGCCTTTGCAATTAATTCATATGAAACACCATCTCTCTTTACTGCATCTAAGTAGTATTCGTAGATTTGGAACTTTTCTTCTAAATCTTTCGCTTCTGTCATCTTATCGGTAACTGATGTAATATAAGATTGTGTTTGAACTATCTGTCCATTCATATCTAATAATCGTGCAGCTATCTCTCTAAGGTCTTTACTAACTCCCGCTAACTCTTGTTTCTTAATATCAATTTGTTCCTCTAACGAATCATTGTTTTGAATAGTAGTTTCGTTAGAATGATATTTTTCTATATCTAATTCTACTGCTGTTAATTGTGCTTCATACAATTCTTTTTGAGTAATTAATCCACTTAATTCTAAGTATGTAGTTTTATGAAGTGCCTTACCCTTTTCTAATTTAGCTTTATACTCCGTAAATTGTGTATATTGTTCCTCAACACCTTCCCACGAATCTAACGTTTGTTGAATACCAACGGCATCGATTAATGCTTGTTTAACTATTGATTCCAATTCAGGTAATGCGTCTTTTGCAACCATTGCATCTTTAACAAATGTGTTATCACAACAGAATTTACAATTTGGGTCATATTCATGTTTATCTAAATGTTTAATTTTTTCTTCTGCTAAACTTAAATATAGTTTTGCATTTGAATGCACTTTTTCTGCTTCAATTAAAGATTTTTGTTCTCTTTGATAACGAGAATATACAACCTCTATATCAAGATCATTGAATTGTTTTTTACTATCAATTGCATTTGTTAACTCAACCATTACATCGGTTATCTTACCAATACTTACCGATTTGGTTTGGATAGTTGCATCAGAACCTGTGATTTGAGATTGTAAAGTTGCTTGTTTACTTTCTAAATCATCAATATCTAAATTACCATCGATAGGAACTAATTGAGCTGATAGATTAGTTATTTCTTCATTCAAATCATCTTGTCTATCTTCGTAACCTTCTTTTTCAATTTCAAATTCCTCATACTCATCCTTTAAGGTTTCCAATTTATTTTCAGCCGTTGCTAATTCAGATGTAAAATCGGTTCTCTTAAAGTTTCTTAATAAGACTTGAACTTCTTTAATATCTTCACTCGCTAAATCATATAACTTATCGAATACATTAATACCCATAAACTGAGCTAACAAATCTTTTCTTTCTGATTGTGATTTATCAATGAATAAAGAATTGTTTCCTTGTAAAGATAATGCAGTTAATACAAAATCTTCATACTTTCCTAAATACGATTCAATTACTTTATCCGTTCCTCTACGTTCATCACCATTTAAGTTTACGATTTCACCACCCTCTATTTTCCAAAAGTTTACATCACACTTAACCGCATCACCCTTCTTTGTAGTTTTAGCAGTTCTCTCAATAAAAAATCTCTCATCATTAATATCAAACTCTAACTTACAACTAAATGATGTTTTACGATTGTTTAGAATGTTAGCTGCCTTAAATGCTCTACTACTCTTATCAAATATACAAAAAGATAATGCATCAAATAGAGATGATTTACCACTAGCGTTTGGAGCGAACACACCCATTAACCCTTGCATATTCTCAAAGTTAACGATATTATTTTCACCATAAGAGAACATATTATTAAACTCAAACTTAATTGGTTTCCAAGCTATATTCTTAACTAAATCATCATCGTTTAATCGTTTGTTTAGTTTATTGTTCAAATCCTCAATCTTACCCAATGTTTCATCATCCAACATATAGTTTCTACCTAAGTAATCTTTAATAAGACCGGCTTGATATTGAGGGTCATTCACATTACCTACATTCAACTTACCATCTTTATTACCCGTCCTTAAACGAGCTAAAGTATCGGTACGAGTAATAGTGAACTCATCTACTTTATATTTCTTTTTAATCTCCGTAGTAACTCTCTTAATATCTGCTGCATCGGTTTTAGATACAAACACTCTAAGACGAGGTTTAATCGGCATATCAGTTACATCAGGTACAACACCATTCTCAACATGTAAAGTATAATAACCATAATCATTTGGAACATCTACATATTCAACTGATAAATCATCCATATTCCAAATCGCATATCCGTGCTTATCTAATGCTTCACCATGATTCTGTTGTATTAAAGAACCTGGATAAACTACTTTACATCCTTTTGGAGAAATCATAGTTTGTCTTCTATGTATATCACCTAATAAAGCTAAATCATATCCATCAAACATTTCTGATGTAAAATGACGAGAGGAAATTGTATAACCAACATCCGTAGTTGCATCTAATACAGGTCCATGAAACAATGCAATATTTTTAGTATCTGATGTTAATGGTTCAAACACCCAATTTTCTTTCTCATCAAAAATAGAAAATGTATCAAATCTTACACCCCCATAGGTATAACTTTGAGTATTTCTTAAATAAGTTAAATTAGGTAAATCTAATGCTTCTACAATTGGAGTTAATACATCCAATCTACCCGCATTGTTTAAATTACAATCGTGGTTTCCAGCAATTAAGATAGTAGGACATAATTCACAACACTTCTTAATAAAGTAATTAATTTCATTAAGAAGTTCCGGAGACATTTCTAATTTAGCGTGAGCTAAGTCTCCCGCTAAATAAATAAGGGAATCTTCAACTCCCTTACTTTTTATATCATTAAACAATCTATCAAATACCTCTCTATATTCCTGGTGTCTTTTTAGATTTCTAATGTGAATGTCTGCAATGTGATAAATTCTTTTTAATTTATTCATTTATATTTTATTTGATAAATTCTATTTTATTACTGAACTACTATTAATTGTCAATAGTTTTTCTTTTAATACGCTTTCCCAACTTAAAGTTACGGAATTTTTCTGATATTTCAAAATATTTTGGAAGTTATTTTCACCCGCATCCTTACCATCTAACTTAATGTTCCTCACCACCTTTACATATGATTTAATTTTGTTATATAATACCAGTGCATCCTCTTGAGCATCGGAATCTAAACAAATATACACCTCAGGATTGGTATTTTTTATAGCCCCCATTAGTGTATTTTGAACAAATTTACCTAATAATGGAATAGCATTTCTTTTTAAAGCAATTGCATCAAATACACCCTCACATAAAGTAATAGGTTGTTTCCAGTCAATTTGATTAGAAAATACTATAACATCTTTAGATACAGGAGGGTTTTTGTATTTTTGTTTCTCTTCAGGAAAGATACTTCTTGCTATAAAATAATTCAATTGATTTCTACTATCATATGAAGGAACGATAATTCTACCCCCATATAATCCTTTTGGACAAAATCCTATGTTATACTTAATAATGTGTTTTTTAGTAATACCTCTTTGTTTAAGATATGATATTGCATTTCTTTCTAATGGATTAGAAATACTATTTGATAATTCTAATGCTGATTTAAATTCTGGTGGTAAAAATAATTGCGATGTATTTTCAGATTCTTGTTCTTCATTTTCTGCTGTAATTTTATCTAATAATTCTTTAATAGAGCCACCCCAATCATCTTTAAGTTTTTTTCTAATTTCATCACTCATCCCACAGCGACCTACTAAATCACTTAGGTCTAAATCACTCATTCCGATTCTCTTACCTAAATAAATTAAATTACCACCCGCATTACAAGTCCAACAATGAAACTTATAAGTCTTATCGTTTATTTGTAGTTTTGGTTTGTGATGATGACAAAAAGGACAATGATATGCATGCTCATTTTTCTTTAAAGCTTTGCTTGGTCCAATGTACTTATCAAAAAGTTGTATTATCTCCATATATCAAATATACGGAAAATATTTGAAATTACCAAATTATTCGGAGAACCATTCGTCTGGTATTACCTTATCGGCATACTTAAATCCATGTTTATCACACCAATCAGCGTAAGTAGTTTTGGATTTTTTAGTTATTTTGTTCTTTGAATTGGTAAATACGAAACGAATATCTAACGTAGGGTTTTGTTCTTTAACTAATAGATGTTTCTTTCTATCGGCTAATACAAACCTACCTTTCGTTTCTACCCTAATATTATTGGGTAATTTAAAATCAGGACTATATGTGTGAGGTGAGGAAGGTATAATATAATTAACCTTTTCAGTTTCGTATTCTACCTTAATTCCTTTACTCTCTATTTGTTGGGAAACGGTATCTTCTAATCCACTCTTATAACCATTCTTCTTTGCTACCCAACCTTTTTTTGTAACCTTTTTTGCCATTATTATTTTCTAGGTGCAACCGATGTATATTTTTTAGTTTGTGTATAAGGAGCTTCTTTACTTCCGTTAATACTCAATACCTCAAATGTTTTAGTTGTTTTAGTACCATTTGCATCAATCATATTAAAATCAGATTTGTCACCTGTTTTTTTGTTTGGAATAAATCCATTAACGGCTTCGGTTCCAAATTTTGTATTTTTAATAAAATCTACTGCTTGTTTATCAGCATTTTTTTCTGCTAATTTGCTTTTGTTGTATGTGTCTATGATTGCCATAATGTGTTTGTTTAATATAAATATATGTTAAGTATCAATTCTTACTAAAAAGTTTACAGGAAGGTCTGGAGTTGATTTAATTGGGGTTGCTAACTTAGCCACTGCCACCATATCCATATTCTCATCATATAATCCAATTGTTGTAACATAAGGTGCAATAAATGAACCAGTTTGATCAACCGATGCACTATATTCGTAATGGTCAAATCCACCCCATCCACTTATCGTAACACTTTCGGTTACAAACTTACCCAATCTTTCAACATATGTACCAGATTCAAATGTATGTTCCGAATAGTAATCATTTTTAATTCTTGCTGCATCGTATTTACTTGTTCGTTTAGTTCCTTCAAATGATGTAGTATATTCTACATTTTGTAAGTTAACAAAATTAACAGCCGATGGATTAGTTGATGTATTAAACTCATCTTCATCTACTACCAAAAGAATTTCATTTTCATAGATAGTATTAGTAGATTGATAATTTAATTGCCAATTAGAATCTATCATATTTAATCTAGCGGTATCAGTATCTCTTGTAATTACAATAATACCATGTGAATAGAATACATTACCTATTACAACCGGAGATACTTTTAATTTATCATTGAATACACCTAACCAAGATATAAAGGATGTTTCTACATCTATTTTTATCAAATAAAATATATCTTGTAATTTTATTTGAAATATAGCATTTTCAATATCAATAGCAGGACCTTCTTCGTATGAAACTAATTCAGCAGTTAATTCAGTACCATCCGGGTCTTCAAATATAAATAAAGAGTTTTGAATATCAATTTGTTTAAATACATACGAATTATAATTAGATGCTAAATTACCAAATCCATCATCTAAAATAGTTTCATTTAATAGTTCGGATTTTAATAAAACTGAATTTGGTTTTATTTCTTCACCAAATTTTATTTGTGGAATAGTATAAACATATGCACTATTATTTAAAACTCTTTGTTTAATTTTCTCAATTTCAGAGTAAGTTGGTTTTATTGTACCATATGATGTATATAGATTATGAGGGTCTCTATAATACATTGTTCTTAACTGATGCCAAGTACCATTTTCTAATGCTTCACTTTCACTTAATACATTAAAACTACCAGTATGATTATATGCTAATTTTGCATCATATCCAGTTGTAATTTGCATAGAGCCGCTTACAATAGAACCAGTAGCTGGAAAATTCTTAAAAACCTTAAATGGTCTAAGTGTAATATCTGATTTTGGTATTTGTTTTAACATAATCTAATATAAATATTCTAATAAACAAAAACCCAACTTTTTTAAGGTTGGGTTTGTTTTATGTTGTTTGATTTTTGTTCTACGATACTTTCAAACAATATCTTAG
>Ga0114982_1000413_pt1 | contig 22973 bp, 13 predicted proteins | sample Shrwel_input2_FT_FD_87183 | JGI IMG/M metagenome (GOLD analysis project Ga0114982, IMG submission 87183) | Subsurface microbial communities from deep shales in Ohio, USA - Utica-3 well 1 S input2 FT | ecosystem: Environmental > Aquatic > Deep subsurface > Shale gas/oil reservoir > Produced... | reverse complement strand
GGTTCCGGCGGGGCGGGTGGGAGCGGTGGCTCAGGCAAAACCGCCGGCAGCAACGGCAGCGTAGGCGGCACTGGCTCTTCTGGCACTGCGGGCAAGGCAGGCGCATCGGGCAAGATTTACGTCAACGGCGTGCAGATTCCTGCATAGACAGACAAGGAGAGCAGCACGATGTCCGCAGATATTCTGATTACCGGTGTCAATGGAGCCAATGGGGCCAATGGCGCGCCGGGCACGCCCGGCACCCAGGGCAGCAATGGCGTTAATGGCTCCTCAAGCCTGTTTGGTGGTTGCAAGACGGCCACCAGTGGCACCAGCGGCAGTGATGGCACTGCCGGCAGCAGTGGCTGCGATGGCCAGCCGGGCGAATCCTGGTGGTTTGCCCTGAAATGCGCCAATTTTGCCCTGATTGCCCCGATTGAAATCAATAGCCAGGGGGGGCACGGCGGGAATGGCGGCAACCCTGGCAGTGGGGGTAATGGGGGGGATGGCGGCAATGCTGGCCGCCAGCATGACCGCTGCAGCAATCTGCCCACCATGTCCGGTGGACATGGTGGCAATGGCGGGCATGGCGGCAATGGCGGCTATGGTGGCCAAGGTGCCGACGGTGGTGCCATCTGGGTCAGCTACACCCAGAGCAATCAGCCTTTGCCGGTCAAAGCCAGATCGGATGGCGGTGATGGCGGGATGGGCCAGGCAGGTGGTGTTGGCGGCCTGGCCGGGCGCGGCGGGCAGAATGGCGATGGCTCGTTTGCGGCGGATGGTAGCAACGGCAATGGCGGCCACAGTGCGCAAGGCGGTGCGGGCGGACAGCCCGGATCGGTGCAGATCACCCATACTCCAGGAGCCTGATGCGATGACTGCCCCCATGCCCTTTGCCGGAAAATGGCAGTTTGCCAATGCTTCCGGCCAAACCATCACGGTTGACAGCCACGGTGCGCTGGCGCTGGCCGCCGCAGACAGTGGTGCCCTCTCGCAAATGCTGAATGCCTATGGCGATGTGGCTGGCACCAATGTGTGGATGCAGGCCGGTAATGGCCAGTATCTGTCAGCAGCATCGGGGGCGGTAGCGGTCGCCAATCAGCCCCGTGATGGTGCGGTGGCGCTGCTGGCGGCAGAGCCGGTCAATGACCAGTTTCGCTTGCGCCGGCGCAGCAGCAGTGGTGACAGTTATCTGGTGGCCAGCGGCACGACATTGTCCTGGCAGCCGGTCACGGCCAATCCTCCTGCTGGTGCACTGTTCAACCGCACTATCGTGACCGCTGGGTTGGCCGATCTGAAAGCCTTTGGTGCCATGGGGGCAGACTTGCGGTTTGCCTTTCTGGCCGGCGAGAATCTCGCTCGCCTGGTGATGATGGGGGCAGCCCTGTCGGATGCCGACCTGCATGGCTGCACATTGACCAGCGCCCGTCTGGTGGGCACCACCATCGATCGGGCCAACTTTACCGGCTGCGATCTGTCGGCAGTGGATTTTTCTGGTGCCACAGGCAGCCATGTGCTGTTTGACGATGTGACGTTCAACGCCAGCACCCTGCTCAGCGGCACCACCCTGCCCAATGCCAGCTTTCGCCGTTGCAACAGCCATGGCACGGCTGTGCGCATGAACAATCTGAGTGCTACGGCGGCCGATTTTACCGGAGCGCGGCTGGCGTATGCGGTGATGAATCACGCAGACCTGAGCAAGGCCACGCTGCTGGATGTGGATTTGAGTCATGCCAGCCTGAGCACGGCCAATTTTACTCAGGCGTTGATGAGCATGGTCAATCTGCAGAACACCACGCTGCAAACCGCCATCTTTGTCCAGGCTTCGCTGCCCAGTGCCAATTTCACTGGTGCCGACATCAACGACGTCAACTTTGCCCAAGCCAATCTGACCAATGCGGCCTTGTCCAAAGTCACTGGCGCGGCACGGCTGAACCTCAGCGATACCCTGCTGCTGGCGGCCACGATGACCGGCATGGACCTGCGTGACGCCACTCTGACGGCGCAAACCAACTTTACCCAGGCAAAAATGGACGGCGTCAACCTGACCGCCCAGACCCTGGATCGGGTGGTGTTTCAGGGGGCATCGCTCAAGCAGGCCAAATTTGACAATACATCGCTCAACGATGCCGTGCTGGTGGGGGCTGACCTGACCGGGGCCAGCATCACCGGCAATGTATCGATGGTGGGCGCGAATTTTTCCAACGCCAGCCTGGCGCGCACCGATATCACCGGCGGACAGTTTGGCAGCCTGCAAACCATTGGCCAGCTTGATGCGCATGCTGCCGCGCAGCTGGATCTTGGCCAGATGCCCGACACATTGCATGCGCTGGAACACCAGGGTCAGGCAGTGTTGAATACCCGGATCGGCATTCAGGTGACCACACGCCTGCCCGGTGAAGACTGGCTGGTTGAACAGGGCGATATTGCCTTGCGGGTGCGTCGCCAGCAGGATGGCCAGCTGGCGGTGATGCAAAGCACGGGCAATGCCGCCATTCTGACCAATGTCTTCATGCCGGATGCCATCCTGACCGGGGCCAATCTTTACGCGGTGGACATGTCTGGCGCGCAGTGGTACGGCAGCCTGGCCCGCGCCGAAAATGCCAATCTGGAACAGGTCAATCTGTCGGGTGCCAATCTGGCCACCATGACCTTCACCCAGGCCCGGATGTTTGGTGCCAATCTGTCGTACGCCAATCTGGTCAATGCCGATTTCAGCAAGGCCAATCTGGATCCGACCCAGGGCCAGAAACCGGCGTCGCTGGCGTTTGCTTCCCTGCAGGGCACCATCTTCACTGCAGCCAGCCTGGCCGGGGCCAACCTGACCAATGCCGCCGTGGCGCTGGTATTGCCCAATGTGCCAACCCGCACCATTGGCACGCCGCTGTTTCCAATGGATCCTGCCCTGGCTGCCAGCCTGGATACTGGCGTGTTGTCGTCCAGCGTGCGGCAAGCATTTATTGATCATGGTTACCCTCTGGTCAGTGCTGCCAAGCTGACCGTACAGGAAAAAACCCAACGCTGGCTGATCAACAACACCCCGCCCTCCACCGATCTGGTCACCCGGGGCTACACCCAGTTCATGCTGGTGATGGACACTCAGGCCGGACGGGCATTCATTCAAACCTCGGGTTCGCCGCCATTGCGGGTGATTCGCACCACAGATGGCAATGCGCTACAGCCGGTCACGGTGGCCTATGGTGAAACGCTTGGACTGGCTCAGGCCATGAACGGCGAAACCACCTGCCCGAGTGGCCTGCGTTACAAAATGCTCGGCAATGGCATCAGTTATGAAGCATTGATGACCCCCGGCCAGCCTCCCCATCCACCCAAATGTGTGCCCAGCCCGGACCAGTGGTGCACATAACCCTTTGCACGCCCCAGCAGGATGATGAAATCAGGAAGAAGCCCCATGATGCTTGCCCCCTCCGGGCCGGAAACGGCCATGCCTATCGCCATTATCGGCATGGGCTGCCGCTTTCCGGGTGGGGTAGGCTCACCAGAAGCCTTTTGGCAACTGCTGAGCAGCGGTCGCGACCCCATCCGCCCGGTTCCCCCGGAACGCTGGTCCACTGCGGCGTATGCCGCACGCAACCGTAATCTGCCCGGTCGCACCGTTGCCCAGGAGGGCGGCTTTCTCGACGATGTGGCCGGGTTTGATCCCGAGGTATTTGGCCTCAGCGGCACCGAAGCGGCTTTCATGGATCCCCAGCATCGTCTGATGCTGATGGTCACCTGGGAGGCGCTGCAACAGGCCCGGCTGGCACCTGGCACCCTGGCGGGTGAAGCCGTTGGGGTATTTGTCGGGGCGTTCACCCATGACTATCTGCACTTGCAGTTTGCCAATCTGCGCGAAGCTTCCGGCTATACCTCCACCGGTTCGCTGGGCACCATGCTGTCCAACCGGGTGTCGCACACCTTTGATTTCCGGGGGCCGTCGATGACGGTCGATACCGCCTGCTCGTCCTCTCTGCTCAGCGTGCACCTGGCCTGCGACAGCCTGCGTCGGGGAGAGAGCCATCTGGCGGTGGCCGCAGGCAGCCAGCTGATGCTGATACCGGATTTTTCGGTGGTGGAAAGCCGCACCGGCTTTCTGTCTCCGCGTCAGCGCTGCCGCAGCTTTGCCGCAGGGGCCGATGGTTACGTGCGCAGTGAAGGCGTTGGTGCCGTATTGCTTAAGCCACTGGCTCAGGCACTGCAGGACGGCGACCCGGTGCTGGCGGTGATTCGCGGCAGCGCCTCCAACCAGGATGGCCACACGGCCACCATCACCCTGCCCAGTGGTCAGGCCCAGCAGGCGGTGATTCGTGCCGCTTGCGCCCAGGCTGGAATCAGCCCGGGGGCGCTGGACTTTGTTGAAGCACATGGCACCGGCACACCAACGGGCGACCCGATCGAAGCCGACGCCATTGGCCAGGTTTGCCGGTGTGAACCAGGCGTCAGCCGGCCCCTGCTGCTGGGCGCATGCAAATCGGTGATTGGCCATACCGAAGCAGCTGCCGGAATTGCCGGCCTGATCAAGACCGTGCTGTGCCTGCAGCATCGCCAGGTGCCGGCCAATCTGCATGCGGATGCACCCAGTCCACGCATACCATTTGAGGCATTGCACCTGCAATTACCCCATCAACTGACCCCACTGGCCAGCCATGGACCGCTGCTGGCCGGGGTCAATTCATTTGGATTTGGCGGCAGCAATGTGCATGTGGTGTTGAGCAATGCCCCAGATCTGGCAGGACAGTCGCCGTCATCAGCCTCATCACCCGCTGAACCCGCTGATGCTTTCGTATTGCCCTTGTCCGCGCCCTCAAGCGAGGGCTTGCGCCGGGTGGCGCGCAGCCTGGCTGATTTTCTCGACACGCAGCCAGACATCACCCCGGCAGACCTCAGCTACAGCCAGGCCACCACGCGCCAGCGATTTGACCGACGCAAGGCCCTGGTGTTTACCTCACTGGCCGAGCTGCGCCAGCAGCTTGATACGCTGGGCGAGCCAGCGGGGCCGGCTGTGCCGGACGGTCTGGTCTGGGTGTTTCCGGGCATAGGCGGGGCCGGTCTGGCCACCGCCGCCCGCTGGCTGGCGCAGGAGCCCGTCTACGCAGCCACATTTGCCGCGTGCGAAGCGGCATGGGCAAAGCACTGCGACGTGCCGCTGCGCAGCCTCTGGTCGGCACCCAATGACTGCATCATGCAGCCTGGGTTATTTGCCCTGCAAGTGTCGCAGGCAGCGCTATGGCACCACTGGGGATTGCAAGCCTCAGCCGTGCTGGGTTACAGCGCGGGCGAAATGACGGCTTTTCACCTGGCGGGGGTCTACACCCTGGAGCAGGCCATGGCGCTGTTGCATCAGCGATATGTCCAGCTGGCACCATTGCCGGCAGGTGGAGGCATGCTGGCAGTGGCCATGCCGGTTGAAGCCATGGCCAGCCGACTGGCCGAACTGACCGGCCGCCATCACCCCCATATCGTACTTGCCGGTGCCAGTGGCCCGCACAGCTGCATCCTGTCAGGTTCGGCCTGCGCCCTGCAGGACATTGCCCGCACACTGCGCCAGCAAAAAATCGCCAGCCAGTCAGTCAATACCCGGATTGCCTTTCATTCGCCCCAACTGGCCGGGCTGCGTGTTGCGCTAACCGAAGGTGCAGCAAGCATCGCCCCTGCCGAACCGGTCATGCCTTTATATTCTTCCGTGACCGGAACGGCGATCCAGGCATGCCAGATTGCCGCCGGGCACTGGGCGGCCAATGTGATCGACCCGATCCGCTTTGACCACGCCGTCGCCGCCTTGTTGAAAGCGCGGCAGCGCCATGTGCTGGAAATCTCGCCGCAAGCCACATTGGCCAGTGGGCTGGATGCCTGGCTGCACCCGCAACGCGGCAAAGTGTTTGCCTGCCGAGGCAAACACCCACTCCAGCGGGTACTGGCAGAATTGCATGAGGCAGGGATAGCGCCCGACTGGCAGGCGGTATTGCCCGATGCCCGGCGGATAGATCTGCCTGCCTACCCCTGGAATCTGAGCCCTTACTGGCGTGAACCCGCCGCCAGCCAGCACCACCGCCTGCGCCCATGGTCAAGCCGGCTGCTGGGTGAGCGGCAGAGACAGGCAGAACCCGCGTGGGATGCCGACCTGACGGTGGAAAGCCTGCCATGGCTATTGGATCACCGTGTGATGGGCGAAGCGCTGTTTCCTGCGGCGGCTTATATTGAAGCATTGCTGGCGGTTGCGGCAGAAACCCTGCCAGGCGATGCCGTGGCCATTGAGCAGCTGACCCTGACGCACGCACTGCCGCTGCACGCCAGCAGCGCATTTCGCCTGCAAACCCATTGTGATGATCGGCAATGGCAGGTGCGCATCTACAGTAGCCCAGACGACAGTCGTCCGCTGACCCTGGCGGCCAGCGCCCGCTTGCGCGTGCTGCCGCCAGGCCGGCCTGGCGTACCGCGCCAGCTGGCGGATGTGGCGGCGCGCTGCCCGCTTCTGATGGAGGCCGATGCAGTGTACGCGGCATTTGCCTTGCTGCGCTTTGACTATCGCGGTGCGTTCCGGTCGATTGAACAGGCACGCGTAGGTGAGCATGATGCCCTGTGTGAACTGACGTTGCCTGAGGCACCCACCCAGTTCGGCTTTCATCCGGCTGCGCTCGATGGCCTGTTCCAGGCTGCGCTGGCCATCCGGGCGGCCACGGTGACGCAACGCATTTTGCCCACCGAAGTGCCGGCCCCGGTGGCGATTGATGAAATCCGCCTGTTTGGCCCACTGACTGGCCGGGTGAGCGTACATGCCTGTTTCAAGACCAACGACGATGGCAGCTGGTGCAGCGATATCGACGCTTTCACACCACAAGGCACGCTATTGTGTCGGGTGCGTGGCCTGCGCAGTCGTGCCAGCACCCGCCCAGTTTCCCCCGCCACGGCCAGCGTACACCGTCTGAACTGGCAGGCACTGCCGCCGCCCGGCCCAGGCATGCTGCACCACCCATGGGTGGTGCTTGGCGACGGTGACGAACAGCAGGCCGCACTGTGTGCTGCGCTGGATCAACCAGACCAGCCATGCCGGGTGTATTCCAGCCTGCCGGGCAGCGAAGCTGATATTGCCCAGTTGGTCAGTGACCTGCCTCAAGCTGCCCTCCATCTGCTGGTGCTATGGCCTCTGGCCTGGCCACATGGCCCAGCTGCGCTATGCCATCGGCTGATTCAGCTGTGTCAGGCCCTATCGCGGCGCACCACGCCCGTGCGGCTATGGGTACTCACCCAACAAGCCCAAAAGGTGGTGGACAGCGATGTGATCGGTGATCCTTTTCCGGCGGCGCTCTGGGGGTTATTACGGGTGATTGGCCAGCAGGAAGCCCCTGCCTTGTGGGGCGGACTGCTGGATATCGACCAGGCCAGTTCCGCCGGTGCCGTGCGGGATGCCTTGCTGGCCGATGATGGCGAAGATCAGCTGGCGCTGCGGGCGGGTCAGCGTTTTGGCTTGCGCCTGCTGCCACATGCCGTGCCGCCCACGCCTCCGGTGCGCTTGAGCCGCGTGGGCGTGCATCTGATTACAGGCGGATTGGGGGCCATTGGCCGACACGTTACTGAATGGGCAGTAACTCATGGTGCGCGCCATGTCTTGCTGCTCGGGCGGCGCAGCACGCTGGACGATGCGGAACAGGCGTGGCTGACCCAGTTGCGCCAGCAAGGCGTGCAAGTCCGCTACGCGGCGGTTGATCTGGCCGATCCGGTTCGGCTGACAGACTATGTTCATCAGTTTTGCCAGCAGACCGGCCAACCCATACTGGGCGTGCTGCATTGTGCCGCGCATCTTGAAGATCAGGGATACCGTGATCTGGACCCACAGGCATTCGACCGGGTATTTGCCGCCAAGGCCCTGTCGGCCTGGCATTTGCATCAGGCACTCGACCAACAGCCATTGGAATATTTTGTGCTGTTTTCTTCACTCGGTGCCTTGCTGGCCCTGCCTGGCATGGCTGCGTATGCCGCCGCCAATGCCATGCTGGATGCGCTGGCCGAGATGCGTCGTGGCCAGGGGCTGCCGGCCCTGAGTCTGGGCTGGGGGCCGTGGGACAGTGGCATTGCCGAGCGGGATGCACGCACCTTGCCGATTTTCCGCCGCTATGGCTTGTTGCCGCTGTCCACCGCGTCAGGGCTATCCGCACTGACGCAAGTGTTCACTACCCGCAGCGCCCACCTGCTGCCATTTGGTGCCGACTGGCATGCCTTGCAGACCGGGCCGCTTGGCACGCTGCGTCTGCTGCAGGAGGCTTCGGGCCGCAGCGTGGCAGGTGCCGCCCCCATGATCAGCGCCAGTGGCGCAGATCTGCTGACGCAATTACAGGCCGTATGTGCCGAGATTCTGGACGTGGAAGTGGATCGCATTTCCCCGGAACAATCCCTGGCCGACAATGGCATTGATTCGCTCAGCAGCCTGATGCTGGCCAGTGAGATTGAGCGTCGCCTGCATCTGTCGCTGACCATGGAGGAAATTCTCCACGACCAGTCGTTGTCTGCCTTTGTCGCCATGCTGGAGTACCGGCTGGCCACCAAACCGGCGTAATCCGGCTATTCGTGAAGTCTGCTGCCCGCCTAATTTCCAGACAAAAAAAACCGCACCATTATCCCGAAACACGGGATAAGGTGCGGCAATCGCAGGGAAAACTGGGGTCCGGCTGGCCGGGCAGGCATCAGCCGGACTGCGCCGAGGCGCGTATTACAGCGGTGCGCTGAGCTGGGTCAGGATTTGCGGGTTTTCCAGCGTGGACACGTCCTGGGTGATTTCCTCGCCCTTGGCAATCGAGCGCAGCAGGCGGCGCATGATCTTGCCCGAGCGGGTCTTCGGCAGGTTTTCACCAAAGCGGATGTCATCCGGCTGGGCAATCTTGCCAATTTCATGGGCCACCCAGGCCTTCAGTTCAGCCGCAATCTTCTTGGCTTCTTCGCCTTCCGGACGGGCACCCTTCAGCACCACAAAGGCCACCACGGCTTCACCCTTCACATCGTGCGGCTTGCCCACCACGGCGGCTTCAGCCACCAGCGGGTTGGCCACCAGGGCGGATTCGATTTCCATGGTGCCCAGACGGTGACCCGACACGTTCAGCACGTCGTCGATACGGCCCATGATCCAGAAGTAGCCGTTTTCGTCACGGTTGGCCGAGTCGCCTGCCAGGTAGTACTGGCCGTTGAATTCGTCCGGGAAGTAGGTTTTCTTGAAACGGTCCGGGTCACCCCAGATGGTGCGCACCAGCGACGGGAACGGCTTCTTGATCACCAGGAAACCGCCACGGCCCGGCTCAACCTGAGCGCCGGATTCGTCAACGATATCCGCGATGATGCCCGGCAGCGGCAGGGTGCAAGAACCCGGCTTGGTCGGCACGGCACCCGGCAGCGGGGCAATCATCGCCGAGCCGGTTTCGGTTTGCCACCAGGTGTCCACGATCGGGCAGCGGCTGCCGCCCACCACTTCGTAGTACCACATCCAGGCTTCCGGATTGATCGGCTCGCCCACCGTGCCCAACAGGCGCAGGCTGGTCAGGTCAAACTGGTTCGGCAGATCGGCACCCAGCTTGATCAGCGAGCGGATGGCGGTCGGTGCGGTGTAGAAAATCGAGACCTTGTGGTCCTGAATCATGCGCCAGAAACGCGAAGCGTTCGGGTAGGTCGGCACGCCTTCAAACACGATCTGGGTGGCACCATTGGCCAGCGGGCCGTAGCAGATGTAGGAGTGACCGGTGATCCAGCCCACATCGGCCGTGCACCAGTAGACGTCGTCCTGCTTGAAGTCAAACACGGTGCGGAAGGAATTCATCGCGCCCAGCAGGTAGCCAGCGGTGCTGTGCTGGATGCCCTTGGGTTTGCCGGTGGAGCCGGAGGTGTACAGAATGAACAGCGGGTCTTCCGCGTTCATCCATTCCGGTTCGCAGGTTTCCGACTGGTCTTTGACCAGGTCGTGCAGCCAGACGTCGCGGCCAGCAGTCCAGGCCACGTCGGTCGGGGTACGTTGGTACACAATCACGTTTTGCACCGAACTGGTGCCATCCATGGTCAGTGCTTCGTCAACGGTGGCCTTGAGCGGAACGGTCTTGCCGCCGCGCATGCCTTCGTTGGCGGTCACCACCAGCTTGGCACCGGCGTCTTCGATACGGTCTTTCACTGCGCCAGCGGAGAAGCCGCCAAACACCACCGAGTGGATGGCACCGATACGGGCGCAGGCTTGCATGGCGACAATGGCTTCCACCACCATCGGCATATAAATAATGACGCGATCACCCTTGGTCACGCCCAGGCTTTTGAGGCCGTTGGCGAACAGGCACACCTGACGATGCAGATCTGCGTAAGTGACGTTGTTGACTTCACCCCCATCGGCTTCAAAAATCAGCGCGACTTTGTCGGCGTTTTGTGCCAGATGACGGTCGATACAGTTGTAGGAGACGTTCAGCTCACCATCGGCAAACCATTTGAAAAACGGCGCATTGCTGTCATCAAATACCTGGGTGAACGGCTTGTGCCAGGTCAGCAGGTCACGGGCCAGGCCGCCCCAGTAGCCGGGGTAATCCTGATTGGCCTGATCGCACAGTGCGTTATAGGCTTCCATGCCCGAGATGGTGGCCTTCTGACGGAAAGCGTCGGACGGCGGAAAGCTGCGCGTTTCTTTCAGGACGGATTCGATGGTGGACATTCAGTAGCTCCTTTGTAGTGCAGGGGGGGTGGCTGGCCACACCCACGGCATGACCAGCTTGTCTTTCAGATCAAATTAATGCTTGGAGGCGCCTGCCGAACCGATACCGGTCATGGCACGAACGAACTGGGCGTCAAACAGCTTGCGTTCTTCCTGAGCCTGCTTGGAGTTGTCCATCACGGACACCAGCCAGGTGGTCACGAAAGCCAGGGTCATCGAGAACAGCGCCGGGTTTTTGTACGGGAACAGCTCGGTACCCTTGGCGTTCTTCAGCACATCAACCCACACTGCCGGGCCAAGAACAATCAGCAGCACGGCGGAGAACAGACCGACAAACCCACCAATCACTGCGCCACGGGTGGTCAGACCCTTCCAGAACATCGACAGGAACAGCACCGGGAAGTTGGCCGAGGCGGCGATGGAGAAGGCCAGGCCCACCATGAAGGCGATGTTCTGCTTTTCAAAGATGATACCCAGGACGATGGCAATCACGCCCAGCACCAGGGTGGTGATCTTGGACACGCGCATTTCAGCGGCTTCGTCAGCCTTGCCTTTCTTGATCACCGAGGCGTACAGGTCATGCGACACAGCCGAAGCACCGGACAGGGCCAGACCCGCCACCACGGCCAGGATGGTGGCAAACGCCACAGCCGAGATGAAGCCCAGGAACAGGTTGCCACCCACGGCCTTGGCCAGATGCACGGCAGCCATGTTGTTACCACCGATCAGCTTGCCGGCTGCATCCTTGAATTCCGGGTTGGTGCCCACCAGGAAGATGGCGCCAAAACCGATGATGAAGGTCAGGATGTAGAAGTAGCCGATGAAACCGGTGGCAAAGAACACCGACTTGCGGGCTTCCTTGGCGTTGGACACGGTAAAGAAGCGCATCAGGATGTGCGGCAGGCCAGCGGTACCAAACATCAGCGCCAGACCCAGCGACACGGCGTCGATCGGGTTGGACACCAGTTGGCCCGGCTCCATGATGGCAGCGTGCTTGTCGTGTACTTCAATGGCCTTGGAGAACATGGCTTCCGGGCTGAAACCCACCGAAGCCAGCACCATGAAGGCCATGAACGAGGCACCGGACAGCAGGATGCACGCCTTGATGATCTGCACCCAGGTGGTGGCCAGCATGCCGCCGAACATCACGTACAGCACCATCAGCACGCCCACCAGCACCACAGCGGTGGCGTAGTCCATGCCGAACAGCAGCTGAATCAGCTTGCCTGCGCCCACCATCTGGGCAATCAGGTACAGCGCCACCACCACCAGGGTGCCGGTCGCCGCCAGGATGCGAACCTGGGTTTGATTCAGACGATAGGAGGCCACGTCGGCGAAAGTAAACTTGCCCAGGTTACGCAGACGCTCTGCCACCAGGAACAGGATCACCGGCCAGCCGACCAGGAAGCCGATGGAGTAGATCAGGCCGTCGTAGCCTTTTTCGAACACCATGGCGGAAATACCCAGAAACGAGGCTGCCGACATGTAGTCGCCGGCAATGGCCAGGCCGTTCTGGAAACCGGTGATACCACCACCGGCGGTGTAGAAGTCAGAGGCCGACCGGGTGCGACGTGCTGCCCAGTAGGTGATCCCCAGGGTAAATGCCACAAAGGCGAAGAACATCACGATGGCCGCGACGTTCAGCGGGGCTTTTTTCACTTCGCCCTGCAGCGCGTCACCGGCCGCGAATGCAGCCACTGGCGCCAGCGCCAGTGCTGCGTAACCTGCGTATTTGAGCCAACGATTCATTTACTTGGACTCCTCAACGATTTCTTGGTTGAGTTGGTCAAACTCGGTGTTGGCGCGGCGCACGTAAATGCCCGTCAGCACAAACGCCGAGAGAATGATCAGCACGCCCACCGGCATGCCAAGGGTGGTAACGCCGCCACCGATCGTTGCACCCAGCGACTTCGGTGCAAATGCCAGAATCAGGATGAACCCGTAGTAGATCACCAGCATCACGATCGACAGGGTCCATCCGAATGTCGTCTTCTTGTGGACGAGTTCGGCGAACTTCGGGTTCTGCTGCACCCGTTTCAGAACGTCTTCGTTCATGTGTTTCCTCCTTTGTGACACAAACCCCGGAAAGGCTTGCTTGCGACGAATCTACTTAACGTTAGCGTAAACGTGCTAATCGCAATTTCTGATGAAAAAAATCAGCCATTTGAATGCTGCGTAGCAATATATGTTTTACATCAGTGGTTTACACTCACAAAATGACGCCAAGATGAGTCAGCAAAGCCAGGCAAAATTGGCGTAAAATTGCGGGTAAAACGACAACTCTGCGCGCGACCATCACGGCGACGCATCAGGGGAATACAGCATCCGGAGGCTGTCCAGGCAGGGCGATCCGGGTGCGCTGGCTGACGATTCGGGCCTTGCCCACCCCGGCTGACCGGCACAGACAACCCACTACATCACTGCCTGCTGGGGAGAGAGATCGTCATGGAAATTTATCAATTGCGCACCTTTGTCACGGTGGCGCAACAAGGCCACCTGACCCAGGCGGCGGAGCTGCTGCACCTGAGCCAGCCCGCCGTCACCGCGCAGATCAAGGCGCTGGAAGAAGAAGTCGGCATGCCGCTGTTTGAACGCACCGCCGGCGGGGTGAACCTGTCACGCATTGGCCAGGAACTGCTGCCCCAGGCCCAGGCCATTCTGGAAGCCAGCCGCGAACTGCTCTACCGTTCGCGCAGCCTGAAAGGCCAGTTGGCCGGACGCGCCATCATCGGTGCCATCACCACACCAGAAATGATCAACATCGGCCCGTGGGTGGCCGCGCTGATTGAAAAATACCCACTGCTGGACATCCAGCTGCAGCATGGCGTCACCGGTAGCGTGCTCAACCGGGTGCGCAAAAAAGAACTCGACGCCGGGTTTTACATTGGCAAAAACCCCTATGTGAATGTCAATACCGTATACCTCACCGACATGCGCTTTCGCGTGGTGGCCCCACCCGCCTGGCGCGAGCGACTGAGCGGCATGAGCAACAAGGAGCTGGGCAAATTGCCGTGGATTGGCATTTCGCCGCTGTCCAGCCTGCACAAACTGACCAGCGAGCTGTGGCGGGAAATGAACATTTCCCCGAAAAAAGTGGCCGAAGTCGATCACATCCCCTGCATCACCAGCCTGGTGCGGGCGGGGGTGGGGCTGGCCATCATGCGTGAGGATGAAGCGCTGGTGATGCAGCAAGCCGGTGACGTGGTGCTGGTGGGCGATTACAGCAAAACCACCGAGCTGCATTTCATCTACAGTGCCGACCGCGCTGGCGACCCGATCATCGAAGCCTTGCTGACCGAACTCGACGCCATGTGGCACCACTGAGCCACCACCACGGCTGAATGGGTCCGGGGCGGACAGGTGTCGCGCGCATACAACGCTTGTCTGTGGCCCCGGCCCATGTGCCAAATCGGCACAAAATCCTGTGCTGACAAGCCTGTCGGTCATGACTACGTAAAAATACCCAGGCTTTATGCTTATGGTTTATTGACCCTGACGCAAAACGGGGTAAACTCCACTCAGTCAGCGCCTGTGTGGTTCTTGACCTGCCCCAGGCCGGTCGTGCTGGCACATCCCGCGCATCCGGATCACGGTGCCCGGCCACTGAAACACCGTTTTCTTACCGGCTGTTTGCGCAGCCACTACCCGGATGGAGGGTCGCCATGCTATTCACCCACTTGACCCATGCAATGACCGCGCTGGCCGATGTTCTGGCCCAGAATCAGCGCCGTCTGGTCGATGCCCAGCTTGATGTCTACCGACAATGGGTGGAAGCCTGTCGCCCGCTGCAAACGCCCCCGACGCCCAACCCGGCCAACGACGGCCCGCTGGATGGCCCGCTGCAGGCCACCCAGTCGCTGTTGATTGCCCAGGTGCAGGCCGGCAACGATCTGATGATGCTGTCAGAGCGGCTGGTGTCCAGCCTGAACCGCGATCTGGTCAAGCAACTCAACCAGGCCCCGATGACCCGCCCCAGCCGCGATGCGCTGGAATCCGCCGTGGCGGTTGGCGGCTGTGCCTACGAATCCATGTCCAAAGCCACCCGCCAGGTCAACCAGTTTGCCTGCACCAATCTGTCCGCTGCCTCACTGCGTGCCGTCAAGCACGCCCGCCAGCATCTGGGCGCGCGCCACCACTGAGCCATAGGGCTTGCCGTCCACCGGCTCCATCCTGCCACCGGTGCCGCGCCGCCGCTCGGCCCGCTGGATAAAACCCTGTCTGCCATGTGTCTATGGTCAGCCTGGCAAGCTTGCTATAGTGGGGTGTCTCCCCCCACGACGCACTTGCCATGTCTGCCATCGAAACCGGGCTGCACAGCCCCCGCTACGCCGCATTGCCCCCGATCTTTTACCGGGTGGTGGCCCCACAAGCCTTGAACGAACCGCACTGGGCCGCCATCAGCCCAGATTGCGCCCGCCTGCTTGGGCTAGACCCTGCCCACGACTTTGACGACGACACCCTGGCCGTACTGGCCGGCAGCCGCCCGCCCGCCAGATTGCCGCCGCTGGCCACCGCCTACTCCGGCCACCAGTTTGGCGTCTGGGCCGGACAATTGGGCGATGGCCGCGCCCTGCTGCTGGGTGAACGCGACGGCCAGGATGGCCAGCGCCATGAAATCCAGCTCAAAGGCGCGGGCTCAACCCCGTTTTCGCGTATGGGTGATGGCCGTGCAGTATTGCGTTCGTCGATCCGGGAGTTTCTCTGTTCGGAAGCCATGGCCGGCCTGGGCATTCCCACCAGCCGGGCACTGACGTTGGTGGCGTCGTCCACCCTGGTGCGACGCGAAAGCCTGGAAACCGCTGCCGTGGTCTGTCGGGTGGCCCCCAGCTTTGTCCGCTTTGGCATGTTTGAGCATTTTTGCCACGGCAACCGGCCCGATGCACTGCGCCAGCTGGCCGACCATGTGATTGCCGCGCATTTTCCCGAGTGTCAGCAGGCCGAACAGCCCTACGCCGCCTGGTTTGAGCAGGTGATTGCCGCCAGCGCCCGGCTGGTGGCCGACTGGCAGGCGGTAGGGTTCTGCCATGGCGTGCTGAATACCGACAATATGTCGATTCTGGGCCTGACCCTGGATTACGGCCCGTTTGGCTTTCTGGATGGCTTTGACCCGGAGCATATCTGCAACCACTCCGACCACCAGGGCCGCTACGCCTTCCGCCGTCAGCCACACATCGTGTACTGGAACCTGCAACGGCTGGCTGCCGCGCTGTGGCCGCTGATTCGCGAAGAACGCCTGTTGCAGGCGCTGGAAACCTTTCAGCCCACGCTGGAAGCGGCCCTGGCCAGCCGCATGCAGGCCAAGCTGGGCTTGCAGCACTGGCAGGACGACGACTGGACCCTGCTCACCGACCTGCTCGACCTGATGGCCGCCCAGGGGGCCGACCACACGCTGACCTGGCGCCGGCTGTGCGCCGTCACCGCCCACGGCGACGATCCGGAACACTGCCGCGACCTGTTTCTCGACCGGGCCAGCTTTGACACCTGGCGGCAGCGCTACGCCGTCCGGTTGCAACAGGGTGGCCAGCCCGACGCCCAGCGCAGTGCCGCCATGCGCCAGGTCAACCCCTGTTATGTGCTGCGCAATCACCTGGCCGAACTGGCCATTCAGGCCGCGCAGGCGGGCAATTATCAGGAAATCAACCGCCTGCGCGCCTGCCTGAGCGATCCGTTTACCGAACGGCCAGAATATGCCGACTACGCCGGCCTGCCGCCAGACTGGGCACACACCCTGAGCGTGAGTTGTTCGAGTTAGGAAGGTGCTGACCCGGCGCAATCAATGTGTTGAGGGCACGCCCGCCCGGTGAGCCGGTCAAGTGAATGGTTGCAGTCATGCCGTCACGAAGTGACTCGGGGGTAGCCTCAATGCCGCGCCTGAGCACCGTAGGATCCTTCACCTTACAAATGAGGAAGGATGTCAACTTCGCGCCGGCCCAGGTAAGCACAGGGCTACGCCTGCCCGGCAGAATGCGTTAAAGTCACGCTTTTGCCCAACCTGTTGATGCCGATGTTGCCCTCGATTGCTTCCCGTCTGGCCGCCGAACTGGCGGTTCGTGAATCCCAGGTGGCCGCCACCATCCAGCTGCTGGATGAAGGTGCCACCGTGCCTTTCGTTGCCCGTTACCGCAAGGAGGCCACCGGCGGCCTGGACGACACCCAGCTGCGCCAGCTGGACGAACGCCTGCGCTACCTGCGCGAACTCGACGCCCGCCGCGACACCATCCTGGGCAGTATCCGCGAGCAAGGCAAACTGTCTGCCGAACTCGAAAGCGCGCTGTACGCCGCCCAGGACAAGACCACGCTGGAAGACCTCTACCTGCCCTACAAGCCCAAGCGACGTACCAAGGCGCAGATGGCCCGCGAAGCCGGGCTGGAGCCGCTGGCCGACAGCCTGCTGGCCGACCCGACACAAGACCCGCCACAAGCCGCGCTGGCCTATATCAACGCCGACGCTGGCGTGGCCGACGCCAAGGCGGCGCTGGACGGCGCGCGCGCCATCCTGATCGAGCGCATGGGCGAGCACGCTGGCCTGCTGGGTGAATTGCGGGAAAAACTCTGGCGCGAGGGCGAAATGCGCGCCACCCTGGTGGAAGGCAAGGCCGAAGCCGGGGCCAAGTTTGCCGATTATTTTGCCTACGCCGAGCCGATCCGGGCGATTCCGTCGCACCGGGCGCTGGCGCTGCTGCGTGGGCGCAACGAAGGCGTGCTGAATGTGCAGCTGGCCTGGCAGCCGGCAGATACGCCGACCACCCAGCGCAGCGACTACGAACAGATGATCGCCGACGTATTCCAGATTGCCGACCAGAGCCGCCCGGCAGATAAATGGCTGCTGGACAGTGTGCGCCTGGCCTGGCGAGCCAAGATGGTGCTGTCGCTGGAGCTGGAACTCACCCAGCGCCTGCGCGAAGCCGCTGAAACCGAGGCGATTCAGGTGTTTGCCCGCAATCTGCATGATCTGTTGCTGGCTGCGCCCGCCGGCCCGCGCGCCACGCTGGGGCTGGACCCCGGCCTGCGCACCGGGGTGAAGGTGGCGGTGACCGACGCCACCGGCAAGCTGGTGGACACCGGGGTGATTTATCCGCATGTGCCGCGCAATGAATGGGACAAATCCCTGGCGATTCTGGCTGCGCTGTGCGCCCGTCATCGGGTGGAGCTGATCGCCATTGGCAACGGCACCGCCAGCCGGGAAACCGACAAGCTGGCCGCCGATCTGATGCGCCTGCACCCCGAGCTGAAGCTGACCAAGCTGGTGGTCTCCGAAGCCGGTGCCTCGGTGTATTCCGCTTCGGAACTGGCCGCGCGTGAGTTTCCCGAGCTGGATGTATCGCTGCGCGGCGCGGTGTCGATTGCCCGCCGCCTGCAAGACCCGCTGGCCGAGCTGGTGAAAATCGACCCGAAATCCATCGGCGTGGGCCAGTATCAGCACGATGTGAACCAAAGCCAGCTGGCGCGCTCGCTGGATGCGGTAGTAGAAGACTGCGTGAACGCCGTGGGCGTGGACGTCAACACCGCCTCGGCGGCGCTGCTGGCGCGGGTGTCCGGGCTGAACAGCACCATCGCCGGCAATATTGTCAGCTACCGCGACAGCCATGGTGCGTTCCGCCAGCGCAAGGCCTTGCTGAAAGTGCCGCGACTGGGCGACAAAACCTTCGAGCAGGCGGCGGGTTTCTTGCGCATCATGAACGGCGACAACCCGCTGGACCGCTCAGCGGTGCATCCGGAAGCCTACCCGCTGGTCGAGCGCATTGTGGCCCGCTGCAACAAGCCGGTAACCGCGCTGATTGGCGATGTCAGCGCGCTGAAAACGCTCAAGCCCAGCGACTACACCGACGAGCGTTTTGGCCTGCCCACGGTGATGGACATCCTGCGCGAGCTGGAAAAACCGGGCCGCGACCCGCGCCCGGAATTCAAGACGGCCACCTTTGCCGACGGCGTGGAAGACCTGGCCGACCTGCGCCCCGGCATGATTCTGGAAGGCGTGGTCACCAATGTGGCCAACTTTGGTGCCTTTATCGACATCGGCGTGCATCAGGACGGCCTGGTGCACATCTCGGCCTTGAGCAAGCAGTTTGTCGATGACCCGCGCAAGGTGGTCAAGGCCGGCGATGTGGTCAAGGTGAAAGTGATGGAAGTGGACGTCAAGCGCAAGCGGGTTGGCCTGAGCATGCGTCTGGACGACGAGCCGGGTGCCAGCACGGCGCGCGGCCCGCGCGACGACAGCACACCGCGCAAAGGTGGTGGCAAGCCCGCCCGCGAAGCGCCGCCCAGCAATAACGCCATGGCCGCCGCACTGGCCAAGCTGCGGCGTTAACACTCGGCGGATAACCGGGGCGCAGTGGCAGGTGGGCTTACGCCAGGCGCAAACGCGGGCCTGACGTTTGACTGGCGGCAGCCTGGTCGCACAGAAACGCCAGCAGCGCCGGATCGCTGCCATACGCGGCATGGATGCGCAAAAACGACTGGCCCTGGCCGCTGGGTGAAAACAGCGTGCCCGGTGCCAGCAGAATGCCCACCTGTGCCGCCGCACGGGTGAGCTGATCGGCATCCAGCCCATCGGGCAGACGCGCCCATAAAAAAATCCCCTCGCCGTCGGCGTGCTCCAGCTGGATGCCGCAGGCCTGCAAAGCCGGCACGCTGGCGCGACGGGCGCGGGCCAGGCGTTCACGCAGTTGCTCGGTGTGCCGCCGGTAGCGACCACTTTCCAGAATATCGGTAATCACTGCCTCATTCAGCGCCGAGCCCGACAGCGTGCTCATCACCTTGTGTTCCAGCAGGCGTGGCAGCCAGTCGCTGGGCGCGGCAATATAGCCCAGGCGCAGGCCAGGATTCAGCGTCTTGGAAAAACTGCCGACATACAGCACCCGCTGCAGGCCATCAATCTGCACCAGACGCATGCCCGGCTGGCTGGCCAGCTCGCCGTATACATCGTCTTCCAGCACCCAGAAATCATGCCGCTCCGCCAGCAACAGCAGCCGGTGCGCCACCTGGGGCGAGGTGCAGCCCCCGGTGGGGTTGTGCAGCAGGGTCTGGGTAAACAGCAGGCGGGGACGGTGTTCCCTGGCCAGGGCATCCAGCACGTCCAGATCCGGCCCATCGGCCCGGCGCGGCACTGCCAGCACCTTGGCCCCCATTGCCCGCAGCTGGGCGTGAATCATGAAATAGCCCGGATCTTCCACCAGCACGCAGTCACCGGGGCGCACACTGGCGCGCAGTACCAGGTCAAACGCCTGGGTGGCACCCTGGGTGGTCAGCAGCTGGGCGGCGGGCAGTTGCACCTGCTGCTGAGCCAGGCGCAGGGCAATCTGTTCACGCACTGCCGGGTGGCCCTGTGCCGGGGCGGGCTGGGTGGCAAAGCGGTGACGGCGCAGCGCGCGGGTAATCACTGCCGGGGCCAGGGTATCTTCCAGCCAGGCTTCAGGCAGAAAGCCCGAGCCTGCCGGCACACTGAACGGATTGCCGCCCAGCACGCCCTGCACCAGCCCCAGCGGGGTGTTGGGCAAGGTGGGGGTTTCTGCCGCCACCAGCGCCGGTGCCCCCATGCCAGGCCGGCGACAGACAAAATAGCCCGCCCCCACCCGCGAGCGGATACAGCCACGCGCCAGCAAGCGGTCGTAGGCATTCACCACGGTAAACACGCTCACTTCCAGCTGGGCGGCCAGCTGGCGCACCGACGGCAGGCGCGCGCCGTCACCCAGCCGGCCACTGTCGATGGCGGCAAGCATCTGGCTGACAATCTGGTCGGTGGCGGGCTGCTGGGGGTCGAGGGTAAACATCGGGCTTTCTCCGAAGAGGACAGGAACGGACGCATTATGGCGGGTGAAGCGGCCCGGCGTGGCAATTTGCGCCGGGTTTATCCTGCGCTTAGCGTCCCAGCAGCAGCAGAAATGCCGTGCCCGCCAGCAATGCCGCCATCAGTTGGTTAAAGCGCTGGCGACGCTGTGGCTGATTCAGCAGTGAGCGCAGCAGCGAGCCAAACAGCGCCCACACCGACACACACGGGTAATTGACCAGCACCACCACCAGCGTTACCCAGCCAGCCGCCAGCAGCAGCGGCCATTCCGGTGGCAGAAACAGGCTGGCGGTGGAGGTGGCCATCACCCAGGCTTTCGGGTTGATCCACTGAAACGCGGCTGCCTGCCAGAAGCTTTGTGGCCGCGCCATCGGCGCATCCGCCACTGCCCCGGCGCGCAGCATCTGCCAGGCCATCCACAGCAGATAACCACAGCCTGCCCAGGCCAGCGCGCTGTGCAGCCACGGCCACTGAATGAACACACTGCCCAGACCCAGACACACCAGGCCAATCTGCACCGAATGGCCAATGCTCACCCCCAGCAGGTGCGGCAGGGTGCGCCGGTAGCCAAATGCCACGCCAGAGGCGGTCAGCATCACATTGTTCGGGCCAGGGGTGATCGACATCACGGTGGCGTAGGTGATCAGCGGAAGCAGCAGGGTGTCCATGGCAGGGTCTCCGTCAGGATGGGCTGCAGTGCATGCAGCAATAGAAGCCATGCTAGGGCCCGCATGACGGAGTGGACAGTGACAGTCAGCACGCACTGTGCTGACAAAAAAACAGCACGGCAACAATGGGCGGGATGGGGTTTTTGACATTGGTTTCAGGCATGGACCGGCCCGATTGGTCTGAATCTGTTAGCGGGGCGTGTTGTCCGTTTAACGCATGGTTGGGCGAGTGCGCTCGCTTTGCTGCATTGCTGCCATGCCAGTTGGCGATAGGTTTTTTCAATGTGCTGATTCTGCAGGCCAGCAGCACGTTGATGCCGCTGATCATGAATTAAATTTAAATTAACGTTTTTTTTGATCGCACACTCATAAATAGGCCATACCATTAAGATTAATTGTTTATTTAAAATAATAAATTCAATAAAAATCAATGGCTTGCACAAAAACAGTCACCAGAAAAACGATTTATTCAGCGTTTCCACCAGGAGATAAGCAGAATGAAATAAAATCACCATTAAGTAATTGCCTGCTTATACTGATCCTGCCTGCTGCAAGATAGCGTGATCACCTTCACGACCTGCAAAGTGATCATGCAGTGTGTCATCTAGCGGCCCGGGTAGGGAGTCCACTGCTTTTTATTCAAACAAGGAGTTTGTGATGGCAAACGCAACCCGAATCATCCTCACTGGCGTACCGGCATATCGGCAAGATAACGTCGTGAAAGAAAACGGCAAGGAAGTGATTGCCGGCTGTGGTCCGACAGCGGCGCTGATGTTGCTGGCCTGGTATGACCGCCGGCGTGGCTACAAACGCCTGGTCAGCGCCAGCCAGGAGCGCGACACCGACCTGCCGGACGCCCTGATTCTTGAGCTGCGCCAGCAGATGCACACAGTCAACGACCTGAAAAACGGCCAGGAATGGGGCTTGACTGTCCCGGCGTTTTTTCAGAGCGGGCTGGATAAGTATATTTCCGACCGCTACGGCAAAACCAAGATAGAAACATGTGGCACCAGCGATCTGGGCGTCAATCTCGACGATGTGTTTGAAAAGTCGGTGGCGCTGATTCGCAAAGACAAGCCTCATGTGTTGCTGCTGGACTGGCAGGGATCACAAGGGGTGTTTCCCAATCACTATGTGGTGGTCGTGGGGTTTCGCAAACACGACGGTTACAAGAAACTGATTGTCAATCCAGGCTGGGGCTACAATTTCCACGCCATCGATATGGAAGATGACTCAATCAAGCCCGTGCGCCTTTACTGGGTGGAGTCTATTGAAAACGCGCCCGACGGCCCTGCCGATGGCCATCAGATTGGCCCCAAGGATGAGTATGTCTGGGTGAAAAAAGACGGCAAGGACGTGCTCGACCCTGATCCGAAAAGCCACACCACCAATCAACCGGTGGATTGGCGCGTGGCCGACCAGTGCGAAGAACTGATTACCGGCACCCTGGTTCGGCGCAATAGCTGGTTTGACTGAGCACACCCCCTCAAGCAAAGCGGTACCAGACGCTGCATGCGCCCGCATGCAGCGGATCTCTCCACGCCTCGCCATCTGCGCGTATGATCAAATCGTTATCACCCTATCATCCTGCGAGCTCCAGCATGCCTGACACTGCCTTGTTCTGGTTTGTCTTCGCCGCTCTGGTGGCGATGGCCGAAGTGTTTTCCGGCACGTTTTACCTGCTGGCCGTGGCGCTCGGTCTGGCCGGCGTGGGGGCCATGCTGGCCTTGGGGCTGGGCCTGTCGGCCGGGCTGGCGCTGGGGGGGGGCCTGATGCTGCTGGGGGTGGCCGGCGTCTGGCGCTGGCGGCAACGCAGCATCCTGAGCTCACCCACCGTGATGGATCTGGACCTGGGCGCTGAAGTGGCACT
>Ga0114982_1000409_pt1 | contig 23054 bp, 41 predicted proteins | sample Shrwel_input2_FT_FD_87183 | JGI IMG/M metagenome (GOLD analysis project Ga0114982, IMG submission 87183) | Subsurface microbial communities from deep shales in Ohio, USA - Utica-3 well 1 S input2 FT | ecosystem: Environmental > Aquatic > Deep subsurface > Shale gas/oil reservoir > Produced... | reverse complement strand
CTACTACTCAAGTAGGTGAATGGAAACACAATAAGACAGACATTCCTAGTCAAATTAAACTATTAGCACAAATTAACAAACATATTGCTGAATGCACCAATGAACCCAACAATATCTATTATAGTATTGAGTGTAATGGTATCGGAGAAGCCGCTATCGTATCATTAAACGAATATGGAGAATCAGGCATTCCGGGTATCTTTATTAGCGAGACTGGCAAAGGTCGTAGAGGATTCAATACAACTAACAAGAGCAAACTAGCAAGTTGTGCTAAGTTCAAAACATTGGTTGAAAGCAAGAAAATGACCATAAATAGTCGTAGTCTTATCAGTGAATTAAAAGCGTTTGTAGCACATGGTGGCAGTTATGCGGCTAAAATTGGTGACACAGACGATTTGATTATGGCAAGCTTATTAGTAACACGCATGTTACAGCAATTGAGTGATTATCACTTTGATTTAGAGAATCAGATACGTGACCACGATGAATTTGTCGCTCCTTTACCATTCTTTGCGGTAATGAGTTAAGACTAAAAAGATAAATACTTGTATGCCAAAAAATACAGAATCATTAAACCGCAACTTATTTGAGTTATTGCATAGCAAGGGCCTAGACCCTACTATGTTAGATACTTCAGGTAAGGCAATTCCTACTCCTGAAGAAGCTGAAGTCTTTCAATTTAACTTTGTCAAAGACGGAGAAGACTACGGAACAGTCACTATTTCTATTGACGGTCTACACAAGTTAACAATCTATTTTAGTGATGAGGTTGCTAATAGTGAAAAAGAAGAATCAGAGTCTGATGACGTATCTTGGTATAAATTATTAAATCAATTGAAGAAATTCTCACAGAAATATCAATTGAGTTTTGAATTACGCAACGTAAGCAACTTAAAGCACGACATGGCAAAGAGAGAATATATGAAGAAAAAAGAATCAATCGCAGAAGGTTACTACCCAATGGGTAGAAAAGCAAGTTACAGTGATGCTGTACCTAGCGTAAAGATTGTGTTACAACATAGTCGCCAAATCGAAGAAGGTGAACAGCGTTATCGTAATGTTGAACGCATCTTCTTAGAGAATGAACAAGGTGAAAGATTCTTAGCACCAACTACAAGACCTGGTATTGCCCGTGTATATGCTAGACACATTGCTGAAGGTGGCAAGCCACATGATGACCGTTGGAATCATATTGGTAGCTTATGCGAAGAATACAGTAAGATGGCAGGATTTGTTCGTGCTACTCGTAATGGGCAATTTACAGAATCAACACAGAAATTGATTGCTGAAGGTATTAATCATTATCAAGCATTGCGTGAGAGTCTAGGTAAACTAGCTGGTCATCGTGGTTACAATGCATACTTTGAAAGTTGGACTCCTCCATTAATGGAAGATGACAGCGACATGAGCAATATCAATGAATTGTTTGTACAAGAAACAGTTGATCCACGTATTGAAAATGTAATGCCTATCTTATCTAAACTACAGAAGAAGATTTCTGAAATGTCAGAAGTTAATGAGTTGAGTGAGTGGGCAGATAAGTTAATTGAAGGTGATGAAGATATTGAAGATAACGAAGCATCTGATGATATCGACAATGCCGAATCAGAGTTAACAGAAGAAGAAAGTCTAACAAGCAACAACCCACAAGGTGTACCTGAAGGCGTAATGGATACAGTCAAGAAAGTTGGCGGCAAGATACTAGATAAAATAGGTCACGGTAGTGATGAAGATTTATTAAGAGACTTAAAAGATAAAGCAGGAGTTCGCAATCCACAAAATGGTAAGCCAAGTATGGCACAATCTGATGTTGAGAAGCGTACTGACGAAGTTGACATGGGTCAAGCCGACCGTTCAATGAGAAGTGACCCAAAGAAAAACAATGACAAGATGGATCACTTCACTGCGTTAGGCAAAGCATCAAAGAAAATGGGACATGACCATTATATGGATGTACCTGATGACAAACTTGAAGCACTTAAAGCAATGGTTAAGAGATTCAGAGCCGGTGAAGAAGTTGATGAAAGTGCATTACAAGCATACATAGGTGACAAGAAATACGGTAAAGATGGTATGGATGCACTACGCAAAGCTGGACAAGAAGATGCTAGCGAAAAAACAATGCAAAACATCCGTGCTAAGTATAGCAGTAAAGAAGAAGTTGCAGAAGATAGTGAGTTCGCAGGTGACTATGCTACAGGTGAAGCAGGTCAATGGCGTAACAAAGGTCCTAAAGCTAATAAGCCAGCAACGATCGGTGACTTAGTTGGTGAAGGCCAAGAAGACCTAGATACTATCAAAAGATTGTTGAGAAGATAATGCGTATTGATGAAGTTGTTCGTGTACAGAACCCAATGGGTGGTGACTACAAGTCGCAGCTTGATAGAGACCGTGCCGCTGCCGCAGTAAGAGCGCAACGCCAGGCAAATAGAGAAATACCTGGTCGAGGGCCGGCATCTGGAGCAAAGTCTGGTACTGATCCGCAAGGCGGAATGTTCACTCCTGGAGCAGTCACTACTAAATCATATAACAATGCATTGACTAAACAGTTTGCAAGACCTGCCGGTCAAGGTAAGGGTTTAGATATAATGGGTAATCAATTAAAGCAACCTGCACAGCGTAAGATTGAACCTGCAACACAACAACCACAGCAACCGACAACAGCTTCTACTACACCAAATTGGGTAGGTCAGAATACTAATATACCTGCCGTACAGCGTAAACAACAATCGCAACCACCGGTACAACAGCCTACCCAACAACCAACAACGCAGCCTGCGGCAGAACCAACAGCGACTGCTGGAACCAGCGCACCCGCAACTGCACCTACCACTGTAGCGCAACCAACTCAGACAGTACCTAGTGAGCCAGTTAAGATTGGTGGACAAAAATTAAACCCAAATGATCCTGCTGATGCTAAGATGTTGCAAATGATTCAAAAGCAATTGCCACAAATGCCCACACCGCAGGTGGCTGCTGTAAAGCAAGTAGCAGACAAAACACTTGCTACACGCAGACGAAACAAGCCAAAGAAACGATTCTAAAAAGGGTAAATAAACCGCATAAAAATATGCGGTTTCCTACATATGGCATAAATACTATTGACAGGAGAGTAAAGTACTGCTATACTTACTCTTGTGTTAGTCACTAATAGGTAGTGACGAATATTAAACAGAGACCATCTCAATTTATATAAGGAAAATTAATCATGGCATCATTAGCAGATATCCGCGCTCGTATCGCAGCGCAAGAAAACAAGTCAAACAACAAGGGTTCTGGAACCCAATCTGATAACGCAGTTTACCCCCACTGGAACACGGACGAAGGCACTACTGCTAGTATTCGTTTCTTGCCCGATGGTAACTCAAAGAATGATTTCTTCTGGGTTGAAAAACAAATTATCAAACTTCCATTCAATGGCGTTAAGGGTGATCCTAACGTTAAGCGTATTGAAGTACAAGTACCATGCGTAGAAATGTATGGTGACAACTGTCCTATCTTGGCAGAAGTTCGTCCTTGGTATAAAGACGAATCATTGAAAGAAATGGCAAACAAGTATTGGAAGAAGCGTAGTTATCTATTTCAAGGTTTTGTTCGTCAGAACCCATTAGGCGATGACAAGACACCTGCGAACCCTATTCGTAGATTCATCATCAGCCCACAAATCATTCCAATCGTTAAAGCTGGATTGATGGATCCAGAGATTGAAGAATTGCCAACAGACTTCTTGCGTGGTCTTGATTTCAACATTAAGAAAACAAGCAAGGGTGGTTACGCAGATTACTCAACAAGTAACTGGGCACGTAAAGAATCTCCTCTCACTGAAGCAGAACAAGCCGCTATCGAAGCACATGGTTTGTTTAACTTAGCTGACTTCTTGCCTAAGAAGCCCGGCGAAGCAGAATTGCGTATCATCAAGGAAATGTTTGAAGCATCAGTTGATGGTCAACCGTTCGACAACGAACGTTGGGGCGCATACTATCGTCCTTGGGGACTAGAAGCACCAGCAGGAGCGACAGCGGAAAAACAATCAGCGCCAGCATCGGAAGCAAGCGCACCCGCAACAGCACCCGTAGCAGAAACTTCTACAGCACCTTGGGATGATGAAGCATCTACAACAGCATCGGCTCCGATTGAAGTTCCAAAAACAACTTCAACAGATAAAGCACAAGACATCCTAGCGATGATTCGTGCTAGACAAAATAAGTAATACTTATTGGATAGGGAGCAACTGCTCCCTTCCTTAGGAACCACGATGACACTACCAGACGAACGCTACCGAGCCATTAAGCAAGGTAAAAAATTGTTGGAGGAACTATGCGACCCGGGTCGTACACCTAGAGTGCCTAGTATCATTAGAGACAGAGCTAGAGGCGCACTAAGACATTTCCCTCAAGATTGGGAAATTGACTCAATGGCAGAAAAATGTCCAGACATGCTAGACAAGCAACCATTTAGCGTGTATACTAATGGTATACACAAATAACAAGGAGAATAACATGGCAAAAAAATTAAACAAACTATCAAAAGTAAATGAATCATTTACAATCAATCGTTATGATAACGGCTACATGATTGAAGTCAGTGGAAGAGACAAAGAGAATGATTGGAAAAACTGCAAAGTTATGTGTGCTACTGAAGCAGAACTTTTTGAAGTAATCAAAGAAGCACTCAGCATGGAAGTGGATAATTAAAATGGGAAAACCCTTTGACATTAGTAAATTCCGCAAGGACATTACAAAAAGTATTGAAGGTCTATCAATAGGATTTAACGATCCAACTGATTGGATCTCAACAGGAAATTATGCTCTCAACTATCTCATTAGCGGTGATTTTAATAAAGGCGTACCTCTTGGTAAAGTTACTGTCTTTGCCGGAGAATCAGGAGCAGGAAAAAGTTTCATCTGCTCAGGAAACCTTGTTAGACACGCACAACAACAAGGAATCTTTGTAGTCTTAGTTGACTCAGAGAATGCCCTTGACGAAGCATGGCTACACGCACTTGGTGTATCAACTGACGACAGTAAGTTACTTAAACTTAATATGGCTATGATTGACGAAGTAGGAAAAACTATTTCTATGTTCGTTAAGGATTACAAAGCACTACCAGAACAAGACAGACCAAAAGTATTGTTTGTTGTTGATAGTTTAGGTATGTTATTAACACCAACTGATGTTAATCAGTTTGAAGCAGGTGATATGAAAGGTGACATGGGTCGTAAGCCTAAAGCACTGACAGCACTTGTTCGTAACTGTGTTAACATGTTTGGTTCACTTGGCATCGGTCTAGTCGCTACTAATCACACATATGCTAGTCAAGATATGTTTGATCCAGATGACAAAATCTCAGGTGGCCAAGGTTTCGTTTATGCAAGCTCTATTGTAGTTGCTATGAAGAAATTGAAACTTAAAGAAGATGAAGATGGTAATAAGATTAGTGAAGTGCGAGGTATTCGTGCGGCATGTAAGATTATGAAAACTCGTTATGCAAAACCATTTGAATCTGTTCAAGTTAAGATTCCGTACGACCAAGGAATGAGCCCATTCTCAGGTCTTACTGATTTGATTGAAGGCAAAGGTCTTTTGTCTAAAGAAGGTAATAGTCTTGTGTATACAACAAAAGAAGGTGAAATCATCAAAAAGTTCAGAAAAGGTTGGGAACGAAATGACGATAATTGTCTAGATGTTGTAATGAAAGAAATGATGATGCCCACGATCAATACTACCACGGAACAACCCACAGAAAAATAATTATACGGATTCATAGCAGTTGGTATAAATAATATTATGGAGACTGTTATGTATTACATATACGCAATGATAGATATTAGAACTAACCTTCCTTTTTATATAGGAAAAGGAAAGATTAAAAATCAGAGACATTTGGATCACTTCAAAGAAACATTAGAAACAACTGATAATCGTCATAAATTTTTTAAGATTCAATCTTTAAAAGAGCAAGGCTATGAAATTCCCGTTTCAATTTTAGTTGACAATATTATTAATGAAGATGATGCGTATTCTACTGAGGCAGATTATATTAAACAATACGGGCGCAAAAATATTGATGAAGGTGGAATTTTAACGAACATTTGTTCAGATAATAGACCGCCCAATCATAAAGGAAAAAAACAAACTTTAGAACATACTACTAAGCGAGTCAATAGTTATGTAGATACATGTAAGAGAGTTGGTCGTAAACCTCACAGCGAAGCAACAAAAAAGAAAATAGCAAGACCCGGAAAGTCAAATCCATTTTACGGTAAACGCCATACTACCGAAAATAAACAAAAACATTCAGCGAGGATGGTAGGAAACAAGAATAACATAAAAACTTATAGGTTTGTTTCGCCAAATGATATTGAATATATGGTTGAAGGCTTTTATAATTTTTGTAATCTGAACAATTTAAGTATACCTACAATGGAGAAAATTTTGAGAAATAAAAAAATACCTACACGAGGCTCGTGTCAAGGATGGTTTGTAGAAAAAACTAAATCAACGATAAGTACTGTATCTAACATAGGAGAGGATGATACAGTATGAGTTTAGATTTTGTTGCAGAAGTATGGGACGCATTGCGTTCTCATATTGATTTCAATGACCGCACTGACGCGGCCGATTCACTAGTCAATCTACTGATTGATAACAATTACGAAGCTGAAGATATCAAAGATGCCTTTAAGGGCGATAAAGAAATGCTAACTGCTCTTAAAGAGAATTTGGCACATCAAGATACTGAGGAATCGTATGAAGATTATGAAGAAGATGACCAAGACGAAGACTGGGATTAAATGAATTGGTATACACGCATCACCCAAAATCTTGGTGTGATACCCGATTTCATAACTCACTATGAAGCCGAATTAATTTCGGCTAAACACGAAGTCAAGATATACGGCAATGTTGAAAAGAACATTGCCGCTATCCCTGGTGTCACTGAACATCGTTTCAATCAACTACAAGAGATAGAAGCCGTATTGAACTATCTCAATATTCAATTACGGAAAATTCGCCGAAAACATTTTCAAAAATATTTAGAAGCGTACAATAGAGCATTGACAAGTCGTGATGCTGAAAAGTATGCAGAAGGCGAAGATGAAGTAATTGATATGGAAGTATTGATTAACGAAGTAGCACTATTGCGAAATAGATGGCTTGGCATTATGAAGGGTCTCGAAGCTAAACAATGGCAGATGGGACATATCGTGCGACTACGCACTAGTGGAATGGAAGATATCACAATAGGATAATTATGTCATATACATATAGCAACTCACTCAACACACTCCATTTAGGATCCCCGAGTATGAATACAATTTCAATAACAGGATCAGGATCATCAACAGGAATCGATTGGTCTTCATTTGGTCAAGAAAAAAATAATAATGTTAGTAAATATGAAGTTTATGAAATAAGCAAAGACCTACTTGCATTGAGTGTATGCTGGTCACGCCTACGTAAAGAACGGGAACAAGCTTATAATTTACTCTCGCCTACAATTACTAAACTGTTAGACAGTGAATTATTCCGACTAACAACTCACGAGGATATTGAGAAAGCTAATATTATCCGTGATTATTATAGTAAGAAGATTATGGTATGGAAACTTAAGAATATTAATCTGTCTGTATTTAGGCAAGATTTAACCTCATTTATTCACAGTAATGGTCAAACTTTTAAAGAGTCTATGCTACCATTAGCATATCGTTTACCTGAGTTTTATGAATATGACGTTGAATTTGAAAAAATGTCATTTGATTATAATAAAGAAATTAAATCTTATGACCCGCATGTCATTGCTGAAACAAAGCAGTTAAAATTTGTAAAAAAATTATCAGTTAATAAAAGACATTCTAAATCTAAAGAATACTGGTTTAGTGACACACATAATAATCTTGTAAATCTTAATTTAGATTCTAATAATCCATTATTATCTCTATTGGATAATGTAGTTACTAAGGGTAATTTAGTTATTAATGCAAGATACAAGAAAAGTTATCGGGACGGTAATGAACACTTGTCATTAACTAATAAGTTTACAATTGTGTAACAATACCAAAATTTGACAATAAATGGTCTTTGTGATACAATACTTGTATTGACACTGAGAACTAGGAGTTGTTTATGGGTTACAAAGTTGTTGCTGATAAGTATCAAATGGATGATATGCGTGAGAAGTATGGTCCACGCAAGGGTCTAGAAGGTCCTTTCAACTTCAGCGGTCGAGTGTTGTATTATGACAACAAAGAGGGTCAGTACTACGATCCTCGTTCCGATTTCTATGTAGAGCAGTCGGAAATGAACGAAATCCATGCTAATTTGATAGCCAAAATTTGACAATAAATGGGTATTGTGCTACAATACTTGTATTGAATCATTAACACACAGGAGAAGTTATGTCTACAGTTCGCATTTTGTCAGGTTCTTATCGCAACGACACTATCAAAGGTAAAGTTTTCACATTGGTAAAAGGCTATCAGCTTGGTACTAAGGGTGGATTTGTGACCGTAAAAAATGAAGGTCAGTTCCCCGGTCGTCCCGATCAAGTTCGTGTGAATGTTGACAATCAATCAATGATTGAATTTGTGTCAGGTCGTGATGCAGTAAAGGTTGAGACACCCAAAGAAACTGATGAAGAAGCAATGGATCGCATTGCTACTCGTTTCGGTGTGCTTGATGAAATGTCTAAGGCATGTATCAAAGGTGACATTCGTGCTATGATTGTGACAGGTCCTGCAGGTATCGGTAAGAGTCACGGTGTGTCACTGCAAATGGAAAAGGCATCGTTGTTTGACAATGTTACAGGAAAGAAGCCTCGCTTTGAAATTGTCAAAGGTGCTATGTCAGGCATCGGCCTGTTCGCTAAGTTGTACAAATTTTCTGATGCTAAAAACGTTCTCGTTTTTGATGACTGTGATATCTGGGAAGATCAGGACGCAATCAACGTGCTGAAAGGTGCTTTGGATTCAGGCAAGACTCGCCGTATCTCTTGGAACAAGGATAGTCGTCTTTTGCGTGAAGAAGGTATCCCTAACAGTTTCAACTTTAACGGCTCTATCATCTTCATTACAAACAAATCGTTTGATGCTAAGAAAGCCGGCAAGATGCAACCTCACTTGGATGCATTGCAAAGTCGTTGTCACTTTCTGGACCTGACAGTTGATACTGAGCGTGACAAAATGTTGCGTATCAAGCAAGTTCACCGTGATGCTGATGGTGGTTTGTTTGCTGAGTATGATTTTTCTCAGGAACAAACTGATGAAATCATGGCATTCATTGACGCTAATTGCAATAAATTGCGTGAAGTGTCCTTGCGTATGTGTCTCAAGATTGCAGACTTGGTTAAGATTAGTGCTAACTGGCGGTCACTTGCCCAGGCCACATGTATGAAAGGTTAACCCCTGCAGTGTGCGTAGAGGCCATGTCAATAAGTCCTCTTCGATAAGGAAGATATGACAAATCCAACCGACTTAATTGACCGGGAACTCAATGTAGATGATTTTGTTGTTTTTCATAACAACATCTACAGAGTTAAATCATTTGGTAAAGTACATCCTAGTTCAGGTAAAGGTACTGTAAAAATCATGTTGGTAAATCCTAGTCCAACAACTCGCCCTGTCATGAAATACAGCGGTGACTTATGTAAACTAGACAACGGTGAAGTGTTGTTCTGGATGTTGAAGAAAGATTACAAATGAAAGTCAAAACAGGTTTCTATTTCATTGGTTGGTTGATGAAAAGATTTTTCAAAACACTATTCAGTCTCCCAATGAGCCTACATAGAAAATATATGGACACGTACCAAGATCATCGTGGGATGGGATTTTTCGCCTGGATTATTACATCATCTATCGGAATTTTTATTGCAGGTGTGATTGGGTTGGTTGTTGGTGATACTGATGCAGAGAGCATAAGCAATTTTAAAACGGTGTACGTTATCGGGTATATTGTAGCAGTAATCTATTTCATCACATGCGTGATCCTAGATCAGTATGAAAAGTTTGAGACTGAACGAATGGCAACTTGGCATACATTGAAAGACTAATATGAGTATTATTCAAGCATACAAAAGTGACGCAGACGGTAAAATCTTTGAAGACAAAGGTAAGTACCAGGCTCACTTGCGTAAACTGGCTATTGCCCGGCGTGCTGAAAAGAAGGTTCAGCAGATGGAAGCCGAGCGTGAACAGTTCCTTGACAATATGGGACAAGTCAAAAGCCTTGCTGAACTGAATCAGTTTATCAAAGACAACTGGCGTTGGTTCTGGGCCAACGGCGCACAAAATGACTTCTATCGTTGGGATCGTAAAGGTGAGGCTGCTCCGTTTCACGAATACTACGATGTGAGCATTCTTGACTTGTTCTGGAAAGAAGACATGAGTAACAGTCACTCATGCCCGCGCAAGGGTGTTCAAAACTTTGATACCCGTAGTGACTATAACAAGGGTAAGCCTACTGGTTACCCTGGTTGGACTGGTCGCATTAACATCAAAGTCAAGCCACCGATGAGTAAGCACAAGAAAGATCCTTACATGCATGATGGTTGGGGTAGCGGTTACTTTGAGCGCACTACTATCTGTACCGGTAGTGGCGGCGGCGGTGGCAACCATAAAAACGAATATGTCAGTTATGCTTACGAGGTTAAACTCTGGGCCGCAGACTTCCCTGCAATGTACGAAGCAAAGCGTAAGGACGAATGGATTCAGAAAGAGAATGCCGAACGTATGTATATTTGGCGACAAATTGGCGGTAAGGGATTGCCTCAAAGTGTCACTGAGCAAGATATTCCAAGTGACTTTGCTATGAGTGACCCACTTGAAGGTGATTTCAGTCGCACACAATACTAATTGGTATAGCATTTTTAGGGGACTTCGGTCCCCTTTTTTTGCCTATAAATTTGCATTCTGTATACTGTTTTGCTATACTAACAAGATGGATTTCAAAACACTTAATGAACTTGCAACATGGATGCTTAGTAATATTAGACTGAGCAGATATGATGACCAATTCGTAAACAATCTTACCCTTTACATCACACAACATAATCGGATCACTAGTAATCAGGACCTTTTGTTCAGAAAGGTAGCAGGTAAATATAAACGACAATTCTCTCAATTAAAAATTGAAGTAGACGAAGTACTGACTCGGTCTTGGGATGTTAACATAGTAGAAAGCATCCCTGAATATACAGGAGCGTCAATCAAAATAGAGAATGACAAACTGATTCTACGATCTCCTTTTAATAAAAACTTTTTAACAGCACTTAAAAAGAACCCTATCTATTCATTACAGTGGATCAAAGATAGACGACAATATGAAGGTGAATATAGTCATACCAATTTGAAAGAATTATTGTACTTGACAGCAGACCACTATTCTATATTGAACTACTGCGAAAAGGTTACACAAATTGTTGAGAGACTTAGCGTATATGAGAATGTTAAATACTGGACGCCCACTTTAGTCTACAAGGCACATTACTACATTGCCGCATTGAATGAACATTTGTATGAAGCAATTAAGGACATTGAAATAACAGACGATTTAAAAACAATAGCAACATTAGTTAAATATGGTATTGCTATCGACCAATCGGTCACAGACCATTTGCTAGAGACAGAAATCCCTGCTAAGGTAAGACTTGCTATAAATTTTCAAGTTGAAATAGAATTGAGGGATACTCAATTAGCAATAGAATGGTTAGAAGAATTTGGATGTGATGCAATTTGTGAACCTAAAGCGTTTTTAACTAATTCTAAATTAAATATTCATAATACAACTATTAATGTTCTTACGAATCCTAAAGACTTGAAAAACTATGAGAATAGTGTTATAGTGTATCAACGTGGTAATTTTTCATTAGTTAATGAAACGCCGATGAAGCTGTTTAAAATAATAAAATTTGTAAACTCGGAACCAATAGATTTAGGACCTAAATGAAAGAATGTAAGTTAATAATTAGAGATGAAGTGAATGTAAAACTTGAGGGACTAGAACTGGGAGACCGCAAGACATTGATGAAAATGTTTGAGTTTGAAGTTCCCGGGGCAAGATATCTTCCTGCAGTAAGGTTAGGTAGATGGAATGGTAAGAGCAGTTTTTTTGCGCTAGGTGGCAGTACATATATTAACTTGTTACCAGAGATATTGCCATTACTAGATCAGGCTGGTTATGATATTGAACTGGATGATACCAGAGACTATCAAACAACATTCACATTTACTGAAGTGTCCGAGGATACATTCAAGCACAAGAACTGGCCTAAAGGTCATCCGATGGAGGGACAGCCTGTAGTATTGCGTGACTATCAAATTGAGATTATCAATAACTATTTAAAGAACCCGCAGTCACTGCAAGAGATTGCAACTGGTGCAGGCAAGACATTAATCACAGCCGCATTGTCAAGTTGTGTAGAACAATATGGTCGCAGTATTGTCATTGTACCTAACACTAGTCTTGTCACACAAACAGAAAAAGATTACATCAACTTGGGTCTAGATGTAGGTGTGTATTACGGTGGACGCAAAGAGTATGACAAGACGCATACAATTTGTACATGGCAGAGTCTAGGTAACATGTTGAAGAACACTAAAGCAGGCGAAGCAGAAGTACCATTCCAAGACTTTATTGAGGGTGTTGTATGTGTTATTGTAGATGAAGTACATCAAGCAAAAGCTGATGTGCTTAAAACATTGTTGACAGGTGTAATGAGTCGTATCCCATTGCGTTGGGGATTGACTGGAACAATTCCTAAAGCTAAACATGAATCAATGTCATTGACTGTAAGTTTAGGTCCTGTCATTAATCAATTGTCGGCAAGCACATTACAAGACATGGGTGTACTATCACAGTGTCATGTGAACATCGTTCAATTACAAGATGGTATGGAGTTTACTAACTATCAAAGTGAACTTAAATTCTTGACCAGTGATGAAAAACGAATGCAAAAAATTGCTGAGTTATCTAATACAGTTAAGAACAGTGGTAACACATTAATTCTAGTTGATAGAATTGAAGCAGGTCAACTGTTGTATCAGAAACTTACTGAGGATAATAGTTTTGCGGTGTTAAAGGATAGTGTAGTATTCGTATCAGGTGGTACTAAGGGTACAACTAGAACCGAACACTATGATGACATTGCTACTGCTACCAATAAGATTATCATTGCTACATATGGTGTCGCGGCAGTTGGTATTAACATCCCTCGTATCTTTAATGTGATGCTATTAGAACCGGGTAAGAGTTTCGTAAGAGTTATTCAAAGTATCGGTCGTGGCATTCGTAAAGCAGAAGATAAAGATTTTGTGCAGATTTGGGACATTACAAGTAATTGTAAGTTTGCCAAACGACACTTGACACAACGGAAAGCATTCTACAAAGAAGCTAACTACCCGTTTGATGTAGAAAAACTAAAGTATAAGTGATATAATACATTATGCGTATATTAACCCTAGACAACGAATTCTATAACTTAGAAACACTACCTGAAGAAATTGATGATTTGCGTTTTGCTATCTTAGATAACAGTAACCCAAGCAATGTAGATTATCATTATATCCCACTAATCTTTTTAGAATCATTCAATAGTCCTGCACTTGTATTGAAGATCGGTAATAGCACAATTAAGATGCCTATTGATTGGCAGATCCTTATCGGTGAACAAGAACACGGTGACTTAGAAACATTGCCTCTTACAAGTATCAATGACAGGGGATTCAATGCGTTTGAGTTTAATCCACTCACTAGTTTTAGCCCTTCATTTGTTCCCATTGAGATTGTAGACATTTACCATGATGTAACATGGTATGCACCTCGATTGAAGAACGGACAGTTCTTATGTGTACCGATTGATGATGGTCTTAAACCGCGATGTGTGTATTTCGTAAAAGAGATTAGTCGTAACTGTGAAATTGTAGATTATAGTCAAGCCTTTTGAGTAAGCCTACCCAGTACATATCCTTCAGGTTCAATTCCCGGGAAACACAATATACTATTGATTCCATTATTGTACTGTCGTTTCCCTATTCTCCCGGCTGAAATATTAGACTTATGTGATTCAGGAAATTCTTCTCTTTTTTTACCAGTGAGTGTTTCGCTTATTTTTTGAGTAGTTGATTTTGGTAACGGACCTCGAACTTCCCCTTTACGTGATTCACCTATTTTTTCACGCCACTCAGTTGGTAACGATTTTCCTAATCGTTTTCCTTTATTACCCTTACTTATTTTTTCTTTGCTTTCTAGTGAATGTTTATAGGAACCTTTGCTATTTCTTCTAGCTTCAGCCATTTCAAATTTAATGACTTCATAAGTACGTGAAGTAACAATATGACGTTTATGTTTATTGCCCATAAAAACCATTCTCCAAGCCGCAAATGCCATCTTAGATTTAGCTGTACTCTCAGTCATTTTGACTAATAATCTATGGCAGATTAAATGCTCACGTGCGGTCAACACTACTAAGTTGTCAGGGTCATTTGTCCCGCCTAATGATTTGGGCACAATATGATGTTTTTCAACATATATTGATGCGTCCAATAATCTTGACTTAGCTCGGTTAATGATGTTAAAATAACATCTAGAATATTTGTTTGATAAGTACATATTGTATTTATCATAAACTACAAAAAAGACTATTATAAGGCATTCTAATGGCAACTAAAAAAGCATCAGTCCCTAAAGACGAACAACTTGAGAAGCAAGACTTTCCTTTGTTTGATGCAATTGCGGCATTAGATAGGAAAGATTATACTTTCTATGATAAGTTGCCACCAGAGCAACAAAAGAAGTTTACATCATTCATGTTGGTTAGATACATGAGTTACATCAAAGGCTCAGGGGAGATTGCAGGTTATTATGCACGAAGTGTGGACTATCACGCTAACAAATATATCTTTAATGAATATGTACAGAAGCATCCTAAACTACAATGGTTAATGTTATGCGCTTCAAGTCCGGGTTTGGGAAAACAATTCCATCCATGGATCCCGCAGATTAAAGAGAAGGTCAGTTTGTTAAAAGAACCTGCTCAACTAAAAGATATAAAAGAGTATTATAAGAAAATATATCCTAAAGCAGATGATGATGATATTACTGAAGTGTCAAAAGCGTATGTAACAGAACAGAAAAAGAAATGTTATTTGGCTACTGTATACCCAGAGATGAAAATAGCAGATATTGAAACACTAAGTCAAATGGTCACAGATGAAGAAATTGAGCAATACGAAAGAGATAGAGGCAATAGGTAAGCCTAAATTTAAATGTGAGTTTTGCACAGGTGAGTACTTGCGTGAATCTACATTGCTCACCCACATGTGCGAATCTAAACGCAGATGGATGAATAAGGACCTACAAGGTAATCGTATTGCATATCAAGCCTTTGTTCAATTTTACAAAAAGAATAGTGCAAGTAAGAAAGCAAAGACTAATGAAGAATTCATTAAGAGTCCATACTATACAGCGTTTGTAAAGTTTGGTAATCATTGTGTAGAGATTAATGCATTGAATGTTAGTAGATATGCTGACTGGTTAGTTAAAAGTCAAATTAGAATTGACACATGGTGTACTGACACAAACTATACAAACTATCTACTTGAATACATTCGTACAGAAGATCCGTTAGATGCTATTCATCGTAGCATTGAAACAACAATAGCATTAGCAGAAAATGAAAAAATTCAAAGCAGAGATTATTTGCGATATGGTAATGTCAATCGAATTTGTTTAGAGATTACTAGGGGCAGAATCAGTCCCTGGATGTTGTTTCAAAGTGAGAGTGGTATCAAGTTTGTAGAATCACTAGAGCAGGGACATGTTAAGATGGTATTTGACTATATTGATCCTGAGAAATGGGCACTGAAGTTTCATCGAGAACCAGAGAATGTCAGAACGGTTAAAGAAATCTTACACGCTGGGGGGTATTGATATTGACCACGATTTCCGTGTAAGGATACCCTTTAATGAGACTGTCAGGACTACTGCCGGGATAAAAATGTGGAATGATACCTGTGCTACTGCAATTGAACTGTTCGGACTACCTGGAGAAAAGTATACATGTAGATTTACTAAGACTCATATTGAGTTTTGGTTCTTAGACGAAAAAGATGCTATGATGTTTGAATTATGTTGCGGATAAGTAGAATCAAAGCATGGGTTCGTAAGAAGCGAGCCGAAAGAAAACTCAAAAAGAGTGGATACAAGTCATGGGATGTGTATCGTAGAATGCGTGATCCTGATGTTTTTTACTGTGCAAATAAAGTAAAAGATTTCTACAAAGGTTACGAGTACTTCCACTGTATTGAAAACAGAAATCATCACGCCTACGAATTGATTTACGACTATGGCCCCGGCGGCATAAAGTACGGTGCTTCTGATATCTACGACTGGTGTGAGAAATATACAAGGTTTAAATGTCGTGTAGATGAGCATAGAGTCATCAAGTATCCATCTACTGGAATGGAGTGGGAATTCAATGACATGGGTGGCGGCGACTATATCTTTGTAGCATTCAAAGAAGAAAAAGATTACATGATGTTTTTGTTGAGGTGGGCATGAAAGATTTACCATATACTGTAATTACTAACAAGCTAGGCTACGAAGCCGAGAAATGGTGCAAGAATAATCTAGGCGAACGATATTCTCCTATAGAACGCAAGACTGGTACATGGACTTGTTTTTGGGCAAGCGACATAAGTTTTAAAAGTTATCGCTGGCATTTTAAAAGTGAAAAAGATGCTTTTTGGTTTAGATTGAAATGGCAATAAAATATTACCCAGAACACTATGATTGGACTAGAGGTTGGGAAGATGACCATCCTTTTTGGCATACCCATGATATAGTTACCCATAATCAGACTGAGTTAGATTTAGTACACAAAGAAGTAGTACTATGGTTGTACAAAAATATAGATAATCCAGAAAGACATTGCCGTTGGACTAGACAAGTATTGACTATTAGTGTAAAATTCAGATATGAACGAGACTGTGTATGGTTTAAGTTGAGATTCTGATGATAACAAGCATTTGGAAACACGAAGAAGATATTTGCCCTAAAGTTAGTGGGCACTACCTAGCCTATAAATTGCCATCATTTGGTGATAGCGAAGAAGGCTACGGATTATATTACTGGGACAACTATTATACAGAATGGCGAGAGTCTAAAGCTCCGCACTCTCATTCTATTAGAGTCAGTATTTGGACAGACTGTCCTGAACATGATCCAGACAATCATATTTCACTGCAACCACTACCAGCAGAACTCAATGCCTGGAAGAATGTATGTGATGCGATTGAAAAGTACAACATAATTACAAAGTTGGTAAAATGAACATTCTTAAAGACGTAACTGAAGGCATAGAACCTTTCCCCTTACTTTCGTACCAACAAGTACTCTGGAACCGGATGAATCAGGGTGGATTCAAAAAGGGCCAAATGACTTTGTACAGCGCCGTGCAATACACTGGCAAGAGTACTCTAAATACTTGGTTCCAAAATAATCTTTGCAAAGAAATTGTATTACCTATGAAGTCAGAACACAAGTATAAGTTCAGTCGTGCCAAGTGGTATGAAGCAAAACTGCCTAGAGACGGACAGGCAGCGTTCAACTGGTGCGTGAAACAATTTGGCCCCGAACCTAAATATACTGACGCATGGACACGATGGTATTTCAATGTTGATAGAACATTTAGATTTCGTGATGCCAAAGACTATGAGTGGTTCATGTTGAGGTGGGCGTGACCAGAGTTACAATATCATGTCCTACCACATGGTATATACAGTGTGAATGGATAGAAAAGAACTGTAAGAACTATGTGGATAAAACAGAATGGGCTGCATGGCAGATTGGATATGATGATATCTACTATGAAGTAGAAGATAAAGATGCAGTTTGGTTTAACTTAATATGGCGATGAATATGACTGACAATGAATTGATTGACTACACTATTAAATTTGACAACGACCCTGTTCGTGTCAGACTTGCTACATATATGGATCGGCATCCTGGAGCTATCCTAGATGATCTTGAACGAGCGGGCATGGATCAAACAGACTGCACCTTTAGAGATAAAGATACATGCAATGATTATCTTCCTGGTCAATACATCAGTCATCTTGAAAATGAGATAGAATATCTCAATGAACAACTAAAGCAAGCACTAGACGAAATTGAAGAAATGAAAACGATGAAGGTCAGTGAATTGATTGAACAATTGCGACAAGAAGTTCTTACTGAAAAATACATGAGAGAAGCCGCAGAACGTAGTCGTTACAATGCACATCAGGAGAAGGAAGAAATGAAAAATAAACTTGACATGTGGGCAATCTTAAACAGATGACTACTCCATTCACGCATAAAACAGAACACTACTACGGTAGTGAACGAAACATTCACACTGTATCTTGGAGGGGCAAGGGCGAGGTTGACGGTAATGAGATTCGTGCTTGGTGTATTGAAACATTAGGCCCTGCAGGATATCAAGATGATATTGAACGAACTCGTTGGCTAGATAATATCTCAGAACAAGGTGAAATTTTCTTGTGCAACGATGAAGACCTGACATTGTTCTTATTACGGTGGAACTGATGGAATACTTTTATAGTGGCGGAGGTAATAATCGCCCATACTTTACTTACAGATTCAAAGTAAAAAAGTGTACTACTGATATGTACCAGTGGGCAGAAGCATATCCTGAGAAGGGTTGCTTCAATCGCTTCCATGTCGAGTGGGCTAGTGTATACGGAACAATGGATAGTCCAAAAGAATATGATGTGATTCAGTTTGAGTGGAGTGAAGCCGCAAAAGTCTTTAGAATCGCATTCGCAGGTGAGTATGAAGAAATCACAATGAAGGAATACATGTGTCAGACTTAGTAGAAGACATTGCAGGAGAGATTAGTAGAATCTTAGCAAAAGAAATTGACAACGAAATTATGTTAGACATGTTAATAGCAACTGGTTGGACTAAAGTTGAATTAGAACGACTAAAAGACAGGTATGAATCAATTGATATTGAACTATGGATTGATGAAAACTGCACGGGTAAACATACCAAGTTAGGTAGAACATTTGTCTTTGAAAAGAAACAAGACGCTGAATGGTTCATACTTAAATGGCTATAAATTGGGGCCGTAGTCTAGGCTGGAATATTGAATTGATACGATACAGGAACGTAAAAGTGGACTATTACATTATAACTGACGGTGCTGACTGTTATCCATGGACTGAATACTTTGCTTTATTACCCCGAAAAACAGTAACAGGTAAACGCATCTGGTGGGAGAAAGCATACAAGCGTAAAGTTTGGATTGTGTGGGGTACAGGCTTTCACATGGAACCAGAAACTCAGTACAGTACACTATTTGATTTACTAACACATGACGATAAAGATACCGTTACCTCATAATAAATTAACGGGAGAGCAAGAACAATGGCTTGCTAAGAATGTAGGACCACGAATGCACTATCTACATAATAGCATCGGTGGACAAGGATGGATAGTTAAAAATGAGTGGGAGCCAAGTATGGTCCAAAAGCGATGGTATCTTACACTAGAAGATGAAAAACTTGCCACTTTTTTTGCGATTAAGTTTTCTTCATGATTGAAATCAAATTACCTAATATGAAGCCCGATGCTATGATGGATATAGTAAGAGAATTACGGGCTAAAGGCTATGTTCAAGGCACTGATTTTGATTTCTCATATCATAAACCTGAATATGATCTTGAACGGTATGGTGTACTCTATGATAGATATACACTGTTCACTTTCTACAAAGAAGAACTAGCTTCTTGGTTCGAACTACTATACAAATGACTACAGTACCGCCATTTCAAGATTACGATGACGATGATCCTAACATAGAACAACGCAAAAGACGTTGGGATTATTGGGCGGCATTAAAACTTGTGCGTAGAGAATATCAGGAACAAAACAAATATACAGAATTTGATGCGTATGATTTTGAAGATTACCTTGAAGGTAAGTACGGAGTAAAGATGAACATCGTCAATGGTAACATAACAGATGGTTATCAGATAGTAGACGAAAAGAAGTACCTAATATTTTTATTAAAATTTCAATGAACAATACACCTTTTGAATTATATACAACTGAAAAAAATAACCATGTAGTACATTGGCCCTCATTTAAGAATATCAAAGAGGCAGACACTGGTCTAAAGTTACTAGACATATTGTTTGGAGAAGTAAAATGTTTTGAAGTAGGATTGGGTATACTACTCCATGGCGGTGATCTTGACACACTGTGGCTTGATTTTACTGTTTGGGTACAAGGTAATAAGCATGACTATAGTGAATACTTAATGGACATGTATGAGATTCGTTGTGTTGTGTTTAGAAACAAACATGAAGCAGAACATTTTCAAGACATACTGGAAAAGAAATACATATGGAAAACACTCAAAGCATGACATTTTTTCCTGCACAGGAAATTATAGAAGTAGAACCGGTATACTTTAGGAAACTAAAGAAGACTGTTCCTGATGGTAATAATGGTTGGGAAGAAAGAATCTTTTATGCTATTACCAAAGATGTATCAATTGCTAGACAATGGCTAGACTATCATTACGGCGAGGCAAAATATTGTGACACATGGTGGTATAGTCCTGACACAATTGTAATGTCCGAAAAGATTTACACTCACTATGCTTTGACTGTATAATAAAGAAAAGGAATATTATGGCAGTAGATGTAATGATTGACATTGAATCACTAGACACAACACCGGATTGTGTGATTCTTACTATCGGTGCGGTATTGTTTGACCCTAAAGGTAGTGGCATTATCGATAAAATTGAGATTCGTCCTACAATTGAAGATCAAACAGAGATTTATAATCGAAGTATTAATGATGCAACAATGGAATGGTGGGGCAAGCAATCACCTGAAGCAATTGAAGAAGCTATGGGTGACAGAGACCGTGTCTCTTTTGAAGAGGCAATGAATCAATTGTACAAGTTTTGTTGGAATCGTAGTAAAGGTGCGTGGAGTAACGGAGCAAGTTTTGACGTGGTAGTTATGGATCATGCTTGGAAACAACTTGGAAAAAACACACCTTGGAACTTCTGGGATATCAGAGACACCCGTACATTGTATGATATCACTGGTGTCAACCTAAAAGACGGCGGGCATGTAACAAGCCATAAGGCAGTAGAAGATGCTGAACGCCAAGCAATCGTTGTACAACAAGGTTATGTGAAATTGATTAAAGCAGGATTGGTAACACCCGCAAGATGAGAATAGATTCAGATATTGACATTGACTTTGGTTCAAGGGATGAATTACTAAAGTTGATCCCTCATACACCTGCTTCAATGCGTAATGTCTCTCCTGTGCGTAGACACAATACAGGTGTTTATATAACAGACATTCCATATGATCCTGTCAATAACATGTCAGCACTTCATTATGAAGATGCAGAGAAGCGTGGATATTTCAAACTAGACTTATTGAATGTGCATGTATACTCTCAGGTTCGAGATGAACGGCACTTGATTGAATTGATGCGTGAACCTGATTGGTCTAAGCTAAATGATAGAGAATTTGTTGAAAAACTGATTCACTTGGCAAATCATTATCAGAGTATTCAGAGGATGCCTGAACCTATTAATAGTATCCCTAGACTAGCAATGTTTTTAGCATTGATTCGTCCTGCTAAAAAGCACTTAATTGGCAAGAGTTGGAGTGAAGTGAGTCAAACTATATGGAATAAAGAAGATGATGGATATTCTTTTAAGAAAGCCCATGCAATTGGTTATTCGCAATTAGTTGCAGTGCATATGAATTTACTTACAACATCCGCTTTACAAGCGTAATACTACGGCGTTTGGTCCTGCGTTTATGTAGTTCACTTATACTACATGTAGGACCATGTATTACAGTCAGACTTTTATTGTTGAAAGTCCTTAAATAGGGTCTGAACATAATCCATTCTTCCTTTAAGAATAGATTGATGGGGACTAATCTATTACTTTCCCACCACCAAACATCCCCTAATTCTAAGAATTTCTCCTTAACTATAGGGTCAATTATAGCACCATAGTCATAGATTGTGGTGACTATATCATCTCTATTCTGTACGATTCCAACATAATCTTGGTTGGCATATGAACATATAGTGATGAACGGGTGGTTTTCAGTTAATTTCTGGAAGAATTCGTTTTGAATCATTGTTATTGTATTGACCGAAATATTTATCATCGGGTTGCCTGGCAATATATTTTGATAAATATGTTTATGTACTCAACTCAAGTATTCGTTTATACGCAACGACAAATCGTTATTCTTTTATCAGGAAATTCCCCTAGGAGTTATATGCCTCAGTATGCCAAGCCACTTACTCTACACAAAGGTGTAGACAATCAAATTCAATTTCAGTTCCTTAATCAGGAACAGAAACCTGTCAATATCACAGGAAAAGAAATCTCTTGCAGAATATTAAATGCAACAGGTACTACGGTCCTTATTAGAAAAGCACTTACTATTCAATTAGGTGCGACAGGCATAGCCGCATTGATGTTAAACCCAGGAGAACTAGAAGAAATTGAAGCACAAAAATGTTATTACACATTAGAGATTCCGGTAGGCACATTTGATTACCCCGTATTCGTAGACCAAAATGCAGGCGGCCGCGGTGATATGAATATTGTTAATAGCATATTACCTAGCTTTGTTCCTAGTAATGAAATAACTATTCCTACTGGTCAAGCATATCCTAATCCAGATTGGTATTCAAACGACGGATCATATGTACCTGATTCTAACTCTGTCGTATATTATACTAGTGTTTATACCACAAGCAACAATCCTACATTAACACTGCAAGCCACATATACTGACTTCTATGGTAATGTATTGATTGAAGGTTCTACTATTGGTAACACAGATTGGTATCCAATCAGTACAATATATAGTTATACTGAAATAACAGACACATTCCATTATAATGTAAATGGATATCACCCATTCATCCGTGTGGGCTTTGTAAGCAATGCGGGTGCAGTAACCAATATATTGGCAAGATAAGTATTGACTG
>Ga0114982_1000408_pt1 | contig 23060 bp, 21 predicted proteins | sample Shrwel_input2_FT_FD_87183 | JGI IMG/M metagenome (GOLD analysis project Ga0114982, IMG submission 87183) | Subsurface microbial communities from deep shales in Ohio, USA - Utica-3 well 1 S input2 FT | ecosystem: Environmental > Aquatic > Deep subsurface > Shale gas/oil reservoir > Produced... | reverse complement strand
ATTTATGCCTTAGGAGCAAACTTTCACTCCATACATTAATTCGAACCTGTCAGCATCATCTCTATTATTTACCATTGGCTCACCACGAATGTTTAGGCTGGTGTTTAACAGCATTGGACATCCTGTTAACACATACCATTTCTCTAGTAGTTCCCTGATTCCACTTCCATCGTTTGGTACAGTCTGTACCCGACTAGTCCCATCATGATGAACGATAGCAGGAAATAACTCAGGATGCCTACAACGAGCGATTGACTGCATATACCTACTGTGATTGAACCCATGAGGCATATCGAAATACATATCAGCATGTTCCTCCAAAATGACTGGCGCAAAAGGTCTAAATTTTTGTCTTCGTTTAATTTCATTTACTTTGTCCTTGATTTCTGTTCCTCTAGGGTCTGCAAGTAGGCTTCTATTTCCCAGGGCCCTTGGTCCAAACTCGGCCCTGCCGCTAGCCACGCCCACAATTTTATCAGTAATAAGACTATCAAGTAAACGATTAGTAGGGTAAGGACCAGTGATATCGTAACCAAGATAAGCATTAGTCCAATTAAGTTTTCTGCCGTAACCAAGAGCGGCCGCCCCAAGGCTTGAACCAGCATCGCCGGGATTAGGCATGATCCAAATGTTTTCAAAATAGTTTCCTAGTAATCTGTTCGCTAAACAATTCAATGCAACGCCACCACCGTATACTAAGTTTTTACTATGTCCCAGTTCTCGGGCTTTTGCCATGACCATCTTTATTAACCACTCTACAACATGTTGTGCGCTACTAGCAATATCCATGTCATCTGCATCACTAATAAAGTTATCATCAACCCCTGCATGAAGATTTCTACTAAAATTAATATTAACTGAGTCAGGTATTAATTCTAGCATCTCTTTGACATATTTGGGTTCTCCGTAAGCTGCCATACCCATTAGAATGTATTCTTCATCCATAGGTACTAATCCAACTTTTTTAGTCATCGCTGAATAGAATAATCCAATACTATTGGGATAACTCTTACCCCATAGTTTGCGATATGTAGCCATACCGTTCACATAGCTAGCATCCCATATAGATACGGTGTCAAACTCGCCGATTGCGTCAATTATAACTACAGTAGCGTTTTGATATGGGCTTGTTTGAAAACTAGCGGCAGCGTGAGATAAGTGATGATTGTAAGTGTGTATTTTAGGATTATCCAACAGTGACAAAAACTGTGATCCTATTGCTGATTTTGCAGTTAGATGAGAAATCTTTTGTCCGGCACGTAATTGCCGAAGTGATTTCATCCACGGTCTTTCGTAATAATGAATTTCTAATTCGTCAGTTTGATATTTTGTCACATCCTTTAACAAATCAATGTCAAGATATTTAAAATGTTTATGTTTTTTATATCGTTCGCTGTGTCCTGCAAACAATATGTCTCCGTCGTTACCAATCAAAGTGGCGGCAGCATCATGGAAGCCGCAAGATATACCTAGATAGTTCATGTTCAATATATAAATGGATCTCGTTTTTTCAACTCTTTTAAACGCTTTCGGAACTTGTATTCACGAATAAGGCTTCGTATCCAGTTTTTTATATATGTCATAATATCTCGCTTCATAAATAGTTATTTATGAAACTCTAAGATGCCGTCAAACGAAAATAGCATATGTCATTTGCGATGGGGCTACCCAAATATCAGTCTTACTAGAAACGAAATTAGAACATGTTGTAAGACTCCCTTTCAGAAAGTGACTGAGCAAGACCAAAAAGAATACAATATAAATCTGTTTCTAAACACTGACTATCAGTTAAACCGTCGCATCGAAATGCTTAAGGGCATACGTCACAATGATTGTGGACAATGCTGGCAAATAGAAGATCAGGGTGCTACTAGTTTGCGTGGCAATAGCTCACAGGGATTTATTGATTTCGCATACAGCAGACAAATGTTTGGTGAGTTCGGAACCAGCGATTTAGCTGAGGTCGGGGAGAAAGTAACAATAGACTCAAAGATATTGCGTAGTCACAAGCCTTTCATGCTAGAAGTAAGTTTGGGCAACACATGTGATTTAAAGTGTATGTATTGCAACCATGTATACAGCAGTCAATGGGCTACGGAGAGTTTAAAGAATAACAAGATACCGCAAATCGTGTATGATGAAGTGACTGGATCACCTAATCAAGAATTTATTGATTTGTTTTGGAAGTGGGTAGACACTGAGGCAAAACACAGTTTAGACAGAATAGGTATCATCGGTGGGGAGCCATTAATCACTCCTGATTTTTACCCGTTCATTGATAAGTTGCTTGAAGTATACAATGATGTTCCGCACAATAACACAACAATATGGATTGTTACTAATCTAAATACACCGGACAATTACTTCAACAGACTAATAAACTATCTACCAAAGTTGAACGAGAAATTCAAATTAGAAATTCTAATCAGTATGGAATCAACTGAAGAACAAGCAGAGTATATCAGAAACGGATTGACTTGGAAGCGTTTTGAAAGTAACGTTTATAGATTGTTTGAAGCTACAAAAGGCAACGACAGAGTTACACTTGGCTTCTTACCTAGCATCACTGCACTAAGCATTCCTAGATACAAAAAGTTTCTACAGTGGGTCTATAAAGTAGGTAAAGATACAGGCAAACCAGCAATGCTGAAGCAAAACATCGTGACATGGCCTAACAGTCACACACCTTTTGTACTTACTCCTGATTTTGCTGATTACCTAACTGATGCAATCGAGTGGGTCAAGACAGTACAAACTGAAATGCCTGAATTTGATGACCACTATGGAAGATGGAATACATATCTAGACTTCTTAATAAATCTAAGAGACAGTATACAGAACAGTACAAACGACCAAAGAACATTACGACAAGATTTTTACAAATGGTTTAATGACTTTGACCAATTGAGGGGATTGAATTTCGTTGAGACTTTCCCTGAAATGAAAAACTTTTACGCACAATGCGGAGATATTAAATGACAGACATTAATTATGAAATGACACCGGGCAAGCCCATTAGAACATATGCTGAAGATGGCAAGTGGCGCGACTGGTCTACTGATGAACTAGTAGGTGCAAAGTTAAATTACTTAACCGGATGGAAGTGCGGTGCAGGTGTGGATAGTCTATTCATCGACATGGATGGTTTCGTATGGACTGCTAGTTGTCGAGTAGGTGGAAGACTGGGTAGTGTTTGGGATGACTTCAATGTACCTGATGATTGGATTGACTGTACTAAGAATGTATGTAGTTGCGGTGCTGACTTGTTCATTCCTAAAGTCAGTGAAGTTAAGTTTATGCCCACACTACGTAAGGGACAAAGTCTTCCTGCGCAAGGAGAGTTACATGCACCTGATCTAACACAGTTTGTCAGTATGGAAAGAACTCATGCTAGCACACAGAAACAAGTGTACTGGGAAATAGGACGTAGATGTAACTATGACTGTAGCTATTGCTGGCCATGGATTCATAACAACACGGACCCACATAAGCCACTAGAAGATTTGATGAAAGCTACACACTTGATTGAACAGAAGTTCACAAAGGGTGAGAGTGTCAACTTTATTATCAGCGGTGGTGAGCCAACTGTTAACAAAGATTTCTTAGATTGGTTGCGTTATCTAAACGCATGTGGTCATCACGTTAGTCTGCATAGCAATGGTAGTCGCAAGCCTGATTACTATCAAGAAATTATTCACTACGGTGACTTGAATTTGTCTGTACATTTTGAATTCTATGACAGAGCTAAATTTGTAAAGGTCGTAGAAGCAATTGCTAAAGAAAAAGCAGATAATAACAATCATGGTGTAGGTCACTTAGAGATTAAATTCATGATGGCTCCGCACAATGTACAAGAGACACTGAGCCTAGAAGAAGAACTAAAGGCACTTCCTCATTTTAAAGAATATTGCACATGGGCTATCGTACCCATTCGCGGTGGACTTGATAACAAAACTAGTTCACCTGACAGTGGTTCTGGTAGTGAGGTTATGGAAGGCTACGCAAAAGAAGATTACATACTATTTGGAGATAGAAAATAATGGCAATGGATAAAGACACCTGGTTGGCAGAAAACGTATTTCCTAAGGATGCGGCGCCCAACGAGAGGAAGCTAAGACTTAATGTAAAGTCCGTAGAGGTGTTCACTGCTTCTAGAAAAACTTCATTAACATTATGTGTTTTAGGAAGCTGGGCTATTTATATGCCACCGTACAACTTGGCAAGACTATCTTCGTTAACCAGAGAAGCAGGGTATCATACAAGAGTATTTGATTTCAATGTAGAATCACATTATGCGTTGAAAGAGGCAAATCCAGATTTAGCTGATGCTTGGAACGGTGCTAATTATTGGTGGTGGCAAGAACCTGAATACTCAACTCGTATTCATCCCACATACGAACCTATACTTAGAACGTATATGGAAAAGATTCTTGAGGAAGAAACTGATATCATAGGATTCAGTACTTACTATACAAACCTTCATGCCACTGAGTGGATGATTAAAGAGATACGAAAAGTAAGACCAAACGTCACTATTCTTATGGGCGGACCACAGTGCCACGAACGTAATTTTGAAATGCTATCTGAGGCAGATTATTATTTTATCGGGGAGAGTGAACAGAACGTTTTAGATTTCCTAAACAACTGGGAACAAGGAATCAAGCCAGAAAGCCATGCTATAGGAAGTTTATACAGCGATACACGTATTGATATCGATAGTCTACCTTACCCAGATTACTCGGATTTTGACTTAACAAAATACTGGGGTAAAAATTCAATATGTGCTGAAATTAGTAGAGGGTGTATTGCTAAGTGTAGTTACTGTACGGAAGTATACTATTGGAAATTCAGAGACAGGGGATCCAGTAACGTCATAGATGAGCTTGAATATCAAGTTAACAAGTATGGTATAAACTTTGTATCATTTGTTGATAGTCTAATGAATGGCAACTTGAAAGAGTTTCGTAAATTCTGCGAGGGACTAGTTGAACGCAATCTAGGCATAACTTGGTGGGGATACGCTAGAGCAGATGGTCGCATGGATTTAGAATTCTATAAACTAATGAAGGCTGCAGGCGCACAAGGATTTAACTACGGAATAGAATCCGGAAGTGACAAAGTTCTAAAAGTCATCAATAAGAAAAATACGGTTGCAGAAATAAATCAAAACTTGATTGATAGTCATAAAGCAGGCATGCAAGTTTCTGCATGTTGGGTTATCGGTGCACCGGGAGAAGATATTGAGGCGTTCACGCATAGTTTCAACATGTTATGGAATCACCGTCATAGAATTCTAGCAGTAAGTCCAGGGCCGGGGTTGGGTGACAATTATGGTTCTGACTATGACAACCGTGAAAAATACAACATGAACGAAAGAACAAATCCGTTCTTAGGTGGTTGGTATACGTTAGACATGAAGAACACGAGATTGCATAGAATGATTAGAATCAAACTAATGCATATTTGGTTATATTTGTGCAAACAGTATGGTGGTACAATAACAAACGTACACACAGTAGGGGACATAACTCAACACTATTCAGTAGACTTCGACACTGAAAAAATATCATTAGAAGTTGATTATGAAGATTTTGATTATAACATAATTCAGTCAGAGCACGGTGATTTTGCTAATAGCATAATGAATGAAGTTTTTGGATTACTACGTATGCTGTGGCGTGTAAAGGGCGGATATGAAATGACTATTGATTTTAACGACCTACTAGATAGACAGGATTTTGTATTTGCCATGGATCCTGAAAAGTATTCATACACTGCAAAGATACGATTTAAAATAGATGACCACGGTAGCTACAGCGTTTATAACACTTACAAGTTTGTGAACAACGACAAAGGTGTAGTTGACGTTGAAGATTTTGAATATACTTACGAGTCATCGGGTGTTTGGACCAGCAGTAAAAAAACAGGGCTAAGAAAGATATTCTATATTGCAACTGACAATAGACCCACCGAGTTGACATTAGAAAGCTGTTTCTCGTCTATGGGAATAGCAGAAAGAAAGTTGTTGCACGAGATAGCAAGAAATACTCCGGCTAACGGTGATGCTGTTGATATTGGCCAGCACCCCGGTGGAAGAACTGCAATAATAGCCAATGCAAATAAAACATTGAATGTTGTTACTTGTAATCCATTCCCAATAACCGAAGAGTATCCGTTAATAAAAGGATTCGATGAGCCTTGGTTACTAACTCAACTAACGAACATGTCTACTCAGCTTTCAATTCCTGAAGAAAAACTAAAAACTCTGTTAGACAACTTGAAAAGATTAACATCAGAAGATAGCTCCGGGATAACTGCAAGAAAGTTTCTCTTAGATAAATTTACGAACATATCAAATATCATAGACCCGTATACAGATCCTAAATATTATAGATGGCCAAAGTCTATTGATTTGGTTCTATTCTCTTTACCGGATACTAATCGATTATTAGATAATCTAACGTTTTTCTCTAAGATATTAAATCAAGAAGGAAAAATGTTAGTACATCAATATGGATCGGATGATAAAATCACGCTGGCAGTTGACATGTTTTTAAATTCTTATTGGAAGATAAGCAATCAAGTCGAGGGCTTAATTGTCATTGAACGAGCGGTCTAATTTTATCTGCAAGTCTAGTAGAAAGTTGAATAACCCCATCTAGACTAGGATGTGGGTTTTCAACGCTGATAAAATATTTGTGTTGAGTAAGTACATTCCACCACACATCACCTATCCAAGGCTGATTATATTTGTCAAAAGATAGCCAGTCTGCATTGTCAAAGATTTTATCATGCTGTAGGTGCATGTTCTTTACTATGTTTTGTTCATTATATCTGCCTGCCGCGGGGGAAGGGCCGCCCAATGTTCTCCAAAACGTATATGATATATTATTCAGTTTTAAATAACACTGTAAAAAAAATACGTTACTGAAAAAATTAACATAGTGGTCTTCATCAGGTGCACTGATTATGACTTCTTTTATAAATTCATTTCTATCTCGGAACGTTGGTTGATTAAGGTGTGAATGGTGTAGAGAGAAAAAATCATTTAGGTCCGGTAACCAAACCATTCTTCTAGTTAATTCAGTCCATCCTACACAAACGTGATAATTCTTTCTTTCTTCAGGAGAAAGTTTTTCTAAGAATGATATAGTTTTTAACGTTAAAATGTCGTTAGAACTACCATCTTCTGCAATATCAATGACTTCAACATTTAGCAGTTTGCTTAGTTGACCGCCGACATTATCTTTTTTTCTTAAGGTGTCTTTGTAATCAGTGTAATATTGCTGTATTTGCTTACTGGAATAAACCGGATGTAATTTTCTATGAAATACATACTTCATCCAATCTATGTCTGGATGATAATTTTTCCATGTAAGTGCGTCACCTGCAGTAAAACTACAGCCATTTATTAAAATCTTTTTCACAGTGTGCCTCGATAGCTGTTTGCGTGTATTATCGGTATAATGTTTTTTAGTGCTTCTTGCTCTCTAGTCAACTGTTTGTTATACCAATTAGTAATCTGTTTATTTACAAAATGTTCAAACTTTTCCCAATTTCCCTGCGCTACATAATTAGAATGATCCATGGGTTTCAATCTATCAACTATAGGGGTAAGAGTTTCTAAAATATTAGCTAACTCAGTACTAGGTAAATTCCAAATACCTAAATGCTCAGGGTGATGAATCGTGTTGTACCATAAATGCACTTTATTCTCTATTGTGAATTCTACAAACTTAGACATTTCCCACCAATTGTTACGCATGGGATTTACCATGACACTTAGGCCGCGGTCGTTATCTTTACAATATTGATTGAATATCTTAAAGTTTTCCATCAACACATCAAAGTCACCATTGATTCGTATTGATTCATAGTTTTGCTTATCCAAACTGTCAATACTGATGTTTAAATGAACATTACACCTATCTAATATAGTTCTAACTTGTTTATTATACACCGTACCATTTGTCGCAATATTTATTCTGAGGCTAGGTTTTAAATCTGCAACCAACATACAAATGTCATATACTATCTTTTGTGCAAATGGTTCTCCACCATTAAATCTTAATTCTTCTAAGTGAGGAATAAACTCTTTCAATTGTTCTACAAAACTGTCATCATACACATTAGGTAATGGTGGCATTTTGTCACGATTCTTTCTGATACCTGAACTAAGTCTGCCTTCGCACATTACACACTCTAAGTTACACTGGTTGCTTAATTCTAATTCTAGGCATGAAGGATATTCTCTCACAGGGAAACCATCATAAGCCATAGCTAGTGGCCAAGTATCAGCTTCTATTTTTTGTTTACAAACTCGGCATTCACTATTAAAAACACCGTTCTTTAAATTTTCTCTGTACTGTGTAAAATGTTCACCAAACCATATATCTCGTATAGACCTATTCGGTCCCCATTTTTCTAAATGACCCACTAATAACCAGCAAGGTGCGACATTACCCTCGGTAGTAAAATACATATTGTTATATGGTGCAACACATGGGCTTATTGTATTAATATCCCTAGACTTGTCAAAGTCTCTGCGTTTTTGATTATATTTTTCAATCTGATCGTGTGTTAATACATTATCCATTTTTACATTCCATAACTAATCGACCCCAATCACCAAATGTTTTTTCAAAACTTTGATTTCTATATTCATCCAATCCAATAGTCGCTTCTATGAACTCTTGAATGAGATTGTCATTTTCTCTTTCCAATAAAAGAAATCGTTTAACTTCGGTGAACTCGGATAGTGTCAATTTTTCTGCTACTATATCTTTTAAATGATCTGGTAGATTTTTAATACTATGACTAGGGCTATAGTGAAGTATATTAAAGTAAATGTGAATATCTAACTGTTTTGCCCATTCAACGTACTCATTCAAATAATAAACATTAAAGTTACTAACCGTAGGGCATAACGTTAGAAACACATTACTATTTTCACTGCGTAGTTTTAAAAACTTCTGAATGTTATCCTGAACGACATTCCATTCTGTCGGATAACGTTCATATTCCAATCTATCATGCAAATCATCAATTGATATGCATATTGTAACTGATTTGAATGGTAATAGCAAGTCAACAAACTTTTTATTATACAATGTACCGTTTGTGTTTAGTAATATGGTAATCTCTGATGCACGACCGGAACTAATCAACAACTCTAATACTTTGATATTCTCAGGGCTAGCCATTGGCTCTCCGCCAGTAACTTCTAAATGTACCAAGTCTTTAGCCCATTCAGCAATCACAGATTCGTTTTGTGTTCCTAATATTTTATTTGATAACCAGTATGAGCCATCTTCAACTTTAATATTGAATCGTTCCTGATATTCTTTTAAGAAGGTAGAACTAGCTTGTGCTCCGCATATTCTACATTTCAAATTACAAACGTTATTAAGTTTCAAGTCTAATGCACGTGGTCCATTTATAGCAACAGGTGAGAATTCTATTTTAGATAAATCAATCTTTTTGTGTTCTGCAAATTGAACTCTAAAACTTTGAACGCCGGCAGCTTCTTCATCCCAACAACTTTGACACTCTTTGGGCTTTTTTCCATCTAAAAACGCTTGTCTAAGATTTTGAAATCTTTGGTCATTCCATAATACATCTAATCTACCCTCTTTCATATTAGGTAATTGATATTCATTAGATAAGTCTGGCTGTGCAAATTTACAACAAGGTCTTAGTGATCCATTAACATCAGTGGATAAATTTATCCAGGGCATTGCACAAAATGTGTTATTCATGTGTTTATTTCTTAAAATCTTTAGGGGTGTCCATTATAGTAAACAACTCATCAAAAGGTTCTTCTGGTTTTGAAAAGTGTGATATTGATAAATCGATTTCACCGGTGTTGATCCATTTGTCTACTTTGTTTGCTAATATTTCTCTGTTTCTCCTGTTAATATGATTCTGTCGGTTGTCTAAGGTTGTCACATTAACTGGTCTGTTATCCAAACTTGAAATATCACTAAATGTTGTTTCAGTGTACCCGTCTGGCGCTGCCCAAGCAACGACAGGCATCATTAGTAATTTTTCTTTAGGGACTGTTCTTTCTATTTTTTCATACAATGCGTCATGAAACATCTTGATTTGTTCATAGTCATATAGATATAGATAATAATCTCGTAACGCATCTAGAACGGGCATTGCATCTTCTAACTTTTTTGGCTTAGCGTCAAATGCGCCTATTTCTATATATTCTTTGTATAACCCTACCCTGTAAAATAGGTGCTCCAAATTAGCAATATGTTTGAAAAAGGGATCAACATCAGTATTAGTCAAATGCATCCTTCCTGGAAAAGTGGACACGAATATTATTTTGTCAAACTTATCATGTAATTCAAAGAATAATTTAGCCGAATATTGTAATGAAGATCCTAGAATTCCAAAATTTGTTATATCATGAGGTGACATTTTTTTTAATATTCTTACCCATGGCATGTTGCTTTTTAATTTTTCTTCCGGTGTGTCTGCTAATTCATCTACATAACTATCACCAAATATTGCTACTTTAAGTTTTTTCATGTGTTGTAATCTTTAATTAAATCGTTAAATTCAGGGAAAGTTTGTGCGAAAGATTCTTTTCTATAATCATCATGCATCTTTACTTTGTTGAAAAATGTTTTTAGTAACTCAGGATTCATTTCACTACCGTACATGAAATTAATAATGTTGTCAACTGTAGGTGACCATGGATCCAAAACATTACTAGTATCAATTGTCAATAGTTTTTCTTTTACTATTGATTTTACTTGATCGGGTAGATTAACAATTGAGTAATGGTGTGGATAGTGCACCATGTTCAACATGACAGGCATATTGTACTGTTTTATGTAGTCGATAAACTCAGCAAGATAGAACACATTTAATATACCAACAGTAGTATAGAATTTCAATCTCATGTTCACGTTGTACTTTTTGCTGTACTCCTTGTACATTTCTATGTTCTTTAATACTTCATCCCACTTGGCATTCTTTCGTTCGTACTCGAATCTAGGACCAATATCATCAATACTGAAATTAATTATAACTTCATTAAAGGGTGCCCATATCTTAAAGAATTCTTCATCACATATAGTACCGTTGGTGTTGTAATACAATCCAGTCATTGCAGGATTTCCATACTCGTGTATAATCTTTAGTATATCGTTGTGTTCTTGTTGCATCAATGGCTCACCGCCATAGAATTCTAAGTAGTCAACAGTGGGAGCCCACTCTTTTAATATCTCTATGTTGTTTGAGTTAGCACTAAATTTTTCACGTGAGTTATTAACAAAACTTTCCTGAAAGCCCATGTCAATAACATTCAAGTCTTTAGTTTCTTTAATCCACTGACTACTCAAAAAAGGTGTGCATATTCTGCACTTTAAATTGCAGAGATTGCTTAACTTTAAATCTAATGTCTTGGGATATGTTCTTGGGATATGATGGAAAAATGTTGCATATGGGTGCTCTTTCCCGGCGTCCTCACGTTGCAATCTCATACTCTTGATGCCGGCCGCCTCTTCGTCCCAACATGCTTTGCATCCATCAGGTCGTTCATTTTTGATGAACTTGTCTCGTAGTTCTTGAAACTCGGGTTGTTCCCATAATCCGTTTATGTCAACATCAGGTAATTTAGGAACATCTTGTTGCCAAGTTGCGTCACCGACCTTATACTTACAGCAAGGTCTTGCTCTACCATCTGGATCTAACTGAAAGTGTAAGAATGGATAGAGACAGAAATTCTCAGGAACTTTTTCACGTAGTTCTTCAGTCCACTCGCCGTCTCCTGTAATTATAGATACAATTCCTAGATTTTTGATATTGTCAATCTCGTTTGCAATACGCCATTGTTTAGTGCCAGGATTCTCTACTTTGAGTATGTCAATAAATTTGCGCTTGTCCATTTACAGTCCTTTGCACATGTTGTAAAAGTCAGCGTACTCAGGAAACACTTGCACTACGTTAAGTTTTCTACGCATTTCAAAATCATCTGCCCATTCAGCAAAGTATTTTCTTTGCGCTGTGCTATCCATAGTGTTGTTTCTTATACTGTCTGCTAGATTTTGTGCGAACACGATAAAGGCATCCCATGTACCCATAGCATCAGGTACTGTAGGCATGTCAGTTTTAGTTTTCATGTATTCAACGCAATCATCTACGTATTTTGCAAAGTCAGGTGTCAGTATAAACGGGCTATGTTGACTAGGTAAGTTAACAATGTTCTGTTTAATAGCTACTGGTCTACCGTGTGTTCTGTATAGATTTTCTGCAAACTGCACGAACTCTTTTAATGTAGATATGCTCAAACTATTCAATGATGGTATAAACCCAAAGTTGAATTTCAAATCTTTGTTTGATAGTAGCCTATCTATGTTACTAGTAAATCTATCCCAAGACAATCCGTTACGAATATATTCTGCTCTGGTGCCCACGCTTTCCATACTTACTAATACTTCAACAGTAAAATGCTCAGTAAGTGTAGGTAGATATTTCAAAAACTTTTCTAAGTAATTAGGAGGTGTGTTCATGTTAGTCACAATCCACAACATTGTGTCTCGTTTTCTAGTAGAACGCTTTTTAGATTCTATTAACTTCTCGACTAATTCATAGAACTTAGGAGTGATTAGTGGCTCGCCGCCGATGATACCGATTCTACTGCAATATTCAATGCCAGTTTTATCTAACCATTCCCAGAATTTTTCATCAAAGCTATCAGTAGCTTTGGGGAACTCTCTGTCATATTGTTCTTGTGTTATTCTACCTAGCTTGATTTCTTCTGTTGCCCACTGTGTAGAATAGTGATGATTGCAGTACATACATTTCATATCACAGGTATTACCCATACTAATTTCTAGCATATATGGATAATTAGAATTCAATGCAGGATCATTGATATCAGTAATCTTAGATACTCTATCTAACAACATTCCTTCTGTGTAATCAACATCGGGTGCTTGTTTTCTAATTCGCAAGTGATCCCAAAACTGTTTGCCACCTTGTCTCGGACTTTTCATCCCGTTATCTTCTAAGTGCCAGCACGTTTTGCAGTCATCATGTCTGACACCGTTGACTAGATCCAAGCGTATTTGCTTTAGTTTGGGATTGTTCAAAAAGGCATCAGTGCCGTACTTCTGCAAATCTTCTTCTGTAATCTTATTACTAGGCGTTCTACAGCAACTACGAAACTCTCCTCGTTCCATATTGAAAATAGGGTAGTTCCACGCCAAGTCGCAGACGGTGTTTAACGGATTGTTGTTCATTTTTCTTTTGTACTCATAATGTCAAAGTTACAGTGACACATTGTTTTATTACAAATGACAGGTGTTTTAGTTACTTCAAAGTTTTCAAAGATGTTTCCAATCTTTCCGCCAACTTTACACCATCCTCTAAACACATCTCCGGATAAGTCAACTACGATTTGTTCTGCCCCACTGTAGCATTTCCAACCACTCCAGTCGTTTGTCTTTTGACTGATAAATCTATGTGCGCTAGAAACAATTTCAGTGCCATCTTCTTTAACCATCTTCATAGCACCGCGATAGTAATCAAATGATTTGGTATGCTTGATATGTTTAACAATCAACTCATGTTGTTTGTCAAAAATCTTCTTTTGAAAATCATCGTAATCAAACAATGTATCTCCAAAGTCGTGAATCAATGGCTGTAGTGCCATGCTGATGTTACCCAATGTTTTAACTTTGTTTGCGATAGCGTAACAGAAGTCGAACTTCTCTGGACTCATCATAATGTTTACATGTGTTCTTACATCATTATTCAATAACTTAACTACTTGAACAAAGTGGTCAGCATCAGCAAACTCAGGATGAAAACTTAGACACACATGGTCAAAGTATTGTTTGTTGTCTTCCCACCAACGTAGTGTTCTACTACCATTGCTAATCAATCCAACTTTAGCACCAAGTGATGTAGCATGTTGACAAATCTCAGTGAAGTGTTTATATAATGTAACTTCTCCACCGGTTAATTCATAGTATACTTTTCTAGGAGCAACTTGTTCAGCTACTCTAGTCATAAATTGTTTAATCTGTTCTATCTCAGGCCACTTGATGCTACCTGAATGAAGATCATCTGGACAGTAACTACATTCAAAATTACATGTGTTGCCTAAGCACCAGTTAACCACGAACCAATCTTCATGTACGGGGTTACTGTGTGCTAATTTAATATAGTCGTGTTGCATTACCATCCTTCTATTTTTCTAATAACGTCCATCTCTTTTACTAATGGTCCGAGATTATATTTATCAGCAAGATAATGCCGCTTGAAGAACTTGCTTTGTTCGCTATCTAAAGCACACATAGGCAAGCCTAGTTTCGTGTTCAATTCAATTCCGTATGATTCTGTTAATGCTAATGGATCTTCGTTCTTAATCTTATCCCACATTTCAAGATAGTTATCGAACCATTGAACATTAGTATGGTTCCAATCAGTAAGCATTGTCATATGAGTTCCCATACGTGCTCCCATGATTGCCCACTCACCGTTCTCTACATCCATGCCTACATTTTGCCAGATTGTTAAGTTGTTTAGATTACGAGTTGATGCTGTTTCTTTCAATGCACCTATGCTTGGTCTAGCACCTTTATCTAGAACCATCTTGACGCCCTCACGAAAGCCAGCGCGCCATGCTTGAAATGGTGTATGATTGGGGTATGTAGTTGAGTAACAATCGTACATGGACCAATATAGATTATCTGTACTATCTAAGCAAAAATCAGCAACACGTGAGATATCACCTTCAGTTTGATTCTCATGTGTTTTCATATTCATTACATAAGATTTTGTCCATGAACTCATACCACCATTGCCATATCGTAAGCCGTTAATGCTATTAGTAGCTTTCCAACGATACTGTGCTAAATTAAAATTAGGGTCTTTGTCAGTAAAATCTAATTGAAGGTTGAAGAAACTTTCTTCAGGCATGTTGTCACCGTCAATCAGAATGAAACGTTCAGTGTCACTTGCTTCTGCTGCGGCTTTATGTGCCGCATCACTACCTTTAACTCCATCAACACGTTTTGCCCAAGGCACCATGTTCTTAATCTTTAGCCAGAATTCTTCTTTCTGCGGTTCATCATAACTGAGATAGATACAATCTAAATCAGCTACATCAATAATATCAGTCGAGTTCATATATGTTTAATTTCCATTTTTGCTTTTCACCTACATATGTACTATTGACTACTACGCTTACATCATTGGGATGACATTCTACACCTTCAGCGGCGTCAGGCATTAGCTTATACACTACTGATTTGGGGCTTGCTGTAGATATTCTTCCGTCGATAACTCTTAAATCTGGTCTAGCGGCAGCAAATGTTAACGCATCAATGACAATGTAGTTTCCGGTAATTGACTTGTCGCCAGTATAGCATATTACTGCTCCCTTATCATCATAGTACAATCTAAATTCAGGTGGTTCTAATTTAGGTTGTTCCCAGATGATAATATAATCTTGTTGTTTGTCGTCAGTACTCATTTCATACTTTCTAATATTTTATCACTAAAGTTTTTTACATGATAATGGAAAGGGTATTGTTGAGGGACAGTTTGAACTCTAATATGATCCGAAAAACATTCATAAACAAACGTATCTGTCCAGTTCTCAGTAGGACAACCATTAATGTATTGTTTCATGTGTACCATTGACATTTCTTCAAACGCAGGCATCATTGTATTTTCAATACCAACAATGTGGCAAGCAATAGCATATGCCCAATCTGTTGTTACAATTTCTTCTGAGTTACACTTCAATGATGCTTTGTAGTCATTCCAATTTTCAAAAACATCTTTTACAATATCAAAAAATTGCTTGGCTGTATCAGATTTTTTAAAATAAGTAATAGCATTATACGCATCAGGTAAATTATTATCATCAATGAACCTACGATAGAATCTATTGTCTGATATTTCTTGTCTGAAATTTCTAATTGAACTAGACACTACTAGGTCCTGCTCTGATAATACATCCCACCAATGGTCAATATTGCGTGGAATATACATATCTGCTTCTAACTTGATAGTCTCATCATACGGGCTTGCTTCATATACTTGCCAGTCGTTTATTAATTTCCACTCATTAGTTGGAGCTAAATCACCATACGGTAACATATCAGTTGTGATAATAGTTATGTTAGCATTTGGCATGACTCGCAATATACTTTTCTTTAACGCTTCCGCACAAGTTGTGTATTTCACATTTATAGTGTCTTGTGCCATAATTACGAAACCCTTAGACATTATATTAACTCCAAAAAGTTTTCTTTGTTCAACACATGAAAATCCATGTCTTTAATTATGTTATATTCTTTACGAATTTTGCCCTTGTTCCAGTTATCAAACATTACGGTATATTCAGTATTAAAAGGATCATCTGTGTTTTTATGTATTGAGGTATTCTTACCCACATGGACTAGATTCCACGGTATGTAATCACTGACAGGCGTAGTATGTCCATTAACAATGCGTGTTGCTAGTGTTAAAGCATAGTCATTACGGAATGTCGAATGAATGAAACTATGTAAGTTTGCGTAATGTTCAAAATTCTTTTGAATCATTTCTATTGATTGAAATATTTGTTCAGCACGTTTAGTTTTGTTGAATCTTACTACAGTAGCCCATAGTGTTTTGAAACCATAGTTACTTAATAGTTCTTGCGGAATATCAGGATACATCAAAAAATGCGTGTTGTCATGGCAACAAAAATCAGTAGGCAAATCAAATGTCTGTAATAGCTTATTTGAATTTACCAAATAATCAGTGTCTAATAAAATAGTTTCATCGTATGGACTCAACTCAAATGCCTGATATCTACCTTTATTGATCCATATACCCCAATCACGTTTGTTATTTTTATCCGGGGTAACTGTTATAGTTTTATCAAATACATAGTTTGAATCAGTAGGTATAGAAGTTTCATCCGTAACCAGTGTCACGGGTAAATTTAGAAAATGATTGATGCGTTTAGCGGTAGCAACCGCCATTTCATAGTAGTTGTACTTAGGTGAATTAAACGCAAATAATAATGCGCCTTTACTCATCGTTTTTTCTCTAATTCAGACCATTCTTTGTGCCACTCAAGCATTACAGTGTTATATGTATCTTTTAATGTTTCTAATAATTTTTCACGATTAACTTGAACTGGATTATTAAAAGTATCAATTACAACAATTAGAAAATTGTCACTCATTGAATTTAGAAAAGAAATGGTTTGTTGGTCGGCGCGCCAAAGGCCACCTTGGTCAGCAACAATTAATTTGCTACTATATTTGTCTTTTAGATAGGCTTTTGCGGAATTGTGATTGAAGCGGGCTTTGGCTTCAGTAATTAAAGTCTTTGTATCCATGTAATCTCCTAAGAGTATTTAGATAGATACAAAGATGATAAAAAATTATGAGCCTGCGACTGATCCGGCAATAGTGATAGTGCCCCAAGTATTAGCCAAATTAGTTGTTTCCGGAGCTTGTGCGGTAACAGTTACAGTCGATCCAGAACCCACTGTTAAGCCGTCGGGTACTTCATCCCAAAGTGTATATAATGTAACAACGTTACCGACATCACCATTCGAACCAACTGTACCATTGCTTCTAGCAATAACACGAATGAACGAATTCAAATATGCTGTTGCGCCACCTGCTAATTGAGTAAACACGTTAGCGTTACTTGTTGTCATTGCGTAATAACCAGAATTGGCACTGACAGTAGGAGTACTGCCGCCACCACCAATTTTAGTGATACCACTATATGGTGTAGCTGAGATAGTAATTGTTCCTGATGTAGGTGCTGACATTACGATAGTACCTACGTTACTAGCTAGACCGTTAAACAACTGATTTCCTGCGCCAGTTACGTTAGCATGTGAACATGTTATTTTTAATTGTCCGCCAGAATTAAAGAAGTATCGTGCGGCATCGCCGTTAGCAAATGTAACAGTGTGAGTAAATGTTAATAGAGATGACCATGTTGTAGCACGTGCCACTGAGTTAGCAGTAGTTGCTCCTTGAGTGGCAGCATTTAAACGACTGTTATAAATTGTTGTTAAATTTGTAGGAATATTAGCTAGGTATGTAATTACACCACCGGTTGACGGAGCAGTAACACTATTGATGCTTGTTCCTTGATGCGTGGCAGCATTGCTGTTCTGTTAACTAAGTTAGCCCAAGATGATGCCAATATAGCATCGCCGGTTGCCACTGTAGCCAAAGCAGTTTGTCCATATCCTGCTGTAGTGCCACCAGTAGACCATACAGTATTTAATCTGCCTGAAGCTGTATTGGGGTTTGTCCCTACCAGATTATTATAATCCGTGGCTTGAATTGAACCAAATTGTGCGTAACTCATTTTTTATCCTTAATTTATCTTCACAAATGCTTCTACAACACCCGTGCCAGTCGTTGTTTTATTTTCTAAAGCACGACCTATGATGTTGAAAGCAGTTGCTTCTCCTGATTTGGCTGCACGTGCAATGCCATTACCAGCAGAAACAAGACGTTGACCTTTTTTAACTATACCGTCAACTTTAACTTTTACACGACCACCTACTGCGATCGGAGGGTGAGTGTTGTCATCTCCTGCACCCGCATTCATTAGATAAGCCGCAGTATCTGATACTACTCCGAATACATCTTCTGATAATTCATATTGTACCGCAGTAATTTCTTTGTCTCCGCCCATTTCAACAACTGTGCCTGCGTCATAATAGGCGTCAGCTTCAAAGCGTTCTGCTAAGTCAGCATATGTTGCATTAAATCGTGAACCGGCTGTTAACGTCCAATTTCCAGTAATATTTCCTGCTGTTGTGTTTGCGCCAGCGGTGATAACTTGTGTTGTAACTCTACCTGGTGCAATGTTACCACTGAACTGAACAATTGCATTTGATCCAGTTAAATAATCAAAAACATTACCATTATTATATGTGCCTGTTGGGTTGAATGGAGATCCATTAGCATAGTAATAGTTATCTGTCTTTATACCAGTAACAGCAACTAAGTTACCGTTAGTAACAATTATGGTGTTACCAGCTGACCCACCGTTTGCTGTCCAAGTACCAGTAAGTGTACCACCAGTACTGTTTGACCCAGTTGTGATAATCTGAGTGTTTAATGTGCCTATGTTACCTGTAGTGATAGCGGCATTTGCAATAGTTGCATTAGCCGTGACTGTAGCTAAACGAACTGTAATTGTATCCCCAACAATAGCATTTACAGCAGTAATATTATTTGCTTGCAAGTTACCAGTAACTGATACTGTTCCAAATGTAGTGACAGATGTACCTGAACTAGTAGCAAGTGTAACCCAAGCATTTGCGTTTGTTTGATTATCAGTAGGGCATACTTTCAACAAACTGTTGTTAATATCATACCATAACTGACCGCGTAGTGGGTTTGCAGGTGGTGTATTTGCCGCATAGTTTTCAAGCTGATGCACAAAGTTTGTGTCTACAGTTTGTCCGTATCCTGCAAAGTTTCTACCAGGTAAGCCTAAACTTGTACTAGTAGTATTAATAGTTCCATCAGCAATGGTTGTTAGTACTGTACCATCACTTTTAACAATTGTATATGCCATTTCAAATCACTCCGGGTATTTTTTATTTATCTTAAATTGTGACTAAGTTCGTCAGGGCTTGAATTCTGACTGTATAATCTATTTGTATTTGTCTATTTAAAGACTTTTGGACAGGGTGGAAAATTACATGTGTCAATAGTCTAGTAATGACATTTCCGTTCTCGTCTGTTCCGTAATTTGCTAATAATCCTAGTTCATCAAAGATATAACTAGAATCAGTTTGGGTGCTGTTATCAAACGCATCTTGGCCTGAAGGCTCACCGTAGTCTAATAAACATTGAACTAAAATGTCAGTATAAACACGACCAGTAGTGTGTGAAACTGTCATCTTGTTGCGTGTAGGGTCTAAGTTGAAAACACTAGTATCGTCAACGATTTTAGCGTAGGTTTGGTTATAAAGGGCCGCGTTTTGACCAGTTGTGTTTGGGGGTAGATATGTGATAACACCTGTTTCATCTACGCTTGCACCACCGTTCCCAAACGCCATTTGATAGATTTCGCCGTAACCACGACTGCTTAATGTGTCAGCAATAGCTTCTGACATGTTTTCATAGTTGATGGCATTGTGCTTATCTACGAAAACTTCCCCATTATTGGGATCGTAGACCTTCAAAAAGCCTTCAATTTTGTATGTTAATTGTATTCCTGACATTAGATATCGCCTCGTGTTTCGACCAAAACTTCTTTGGTATTTGGATCAGTTATTTTCAAAAAAGACGAAAAATAGAAACCACCAGACTCGTCCGGCGTAGGGCCATATTCTTCTGTTAATTGTGATTTTGTATTATTTTCCTGATTATTCATAGTATTATTTATCATTTATCAGAACTGTGCATTTAAGAAATTTGCAGCCACTGTATCACTAATCTGTAGAGGATCACCTAAAGTAGGATTATAATTATATGAATTCCATGTTAAATTGTAGTTAACTGCTGGTAGTTGATTTGTAGACAATATTCCGTATACTTTTTCATATGCTGGAATATAGAATCTCTCCCCAGTACCATTAGTTCCGCGCTGTAATCCCGTCAATGTATTATTATCAAAGTTGACTGTTGTAAACTTGATTTGCTCTCCTGCAACATAAATTAGATTACCCAAAATTACAGTAATTGTCAAACTTTGTCCTACTGATACACCTGATGTGATTTCAAGCACCGGGGCAGTATCTACGATCTGAACACTATAAGCAGAGCTTGGTAGTGTAGTGGAAGTCGTATTATTTACTACAATAACTTGGCTGATAATTCTCTTATCTGCATCTAATCCGATAGTATAAACACCATTTGCCAATGCAGGAGTTACTTCATTTTGAACTACATTGGTTGTAATCTTAGATACATCTTCGACATAAATCGTGCTATCAGTATATAATAAAGGTTGTGTTAACCAAGTTGTACTTAATGAAGTTGCACGATAAACTGTAGGTATATTTGATTTATTGACATTATTAATGTATGTCAATTCATCTGGCGTAGCAGTAGGTATCATATGAGTAATAATAACATTGTCTCCTGGCACAATTGTTGTCAATATGCTTAAATTATTATTAGGATTAATATTCAATGAACTTGACGGGACAGTATATCCGTTGACTGTTACCCAAACTCTATCAACGTTTGTTTGTTCCCACATTGAAACACCCATAGTGTCTGTGCCTGAGTAATCGCTTAATGTTAACTCGCTTCCTTGATATGTATTTGATAATGTTATTGTGCTATTGAATACATCAATTGATTTAATGTAATACTTAGTACCTTCAACAATTCCACCAAACATGTTACTACCTGAAAAATATACAGGAGTATCAACAACTAAGTAACTAGTAGAATCAACTGTGATTTCATTGCTAGAAATTGCGGTTGCTGTTGCATCAATCAGTGTAAACTGTTTATCTAACCAAACATAACCGCCATTAGACCAGTTTGTTACTCCGGCGACTATTTCGTTAGCCTGATAACTTTCAGGTAGATATTCTGATAAGTACAAACCAAGTTGATTTTCAGATATTACATGTACATAGTATGCGTTATTGTTTAATTGAGTTGATCCATTAACACCATCAATGCGTACTATGTTGTTTGTTTCTAGATTGTGCGGAACCCCGGTAGTGACTGTTACAGTTGGGTTACCGCCTACATAAGCAATCATTGCACCCGATGAACCGTCAACTGTAAATGCAGGACCCCCTGGTGTTTCTGAAATAGTAAAATCAATGCCATTACCATCAACTGTATCAACCCAGTATACAGTACCATCAGTTAACACACCACCTGGACCAGGAGTAGCGGTTGTATTTTTAAATATGATAGATTGATATATACCAGGACTTGCTGGAATAAATCCGGACGTGCTAATAGCAGTCAATGTATTAGGTGCAGTAGATGTTGATACATTAGTAACTGCAATTGGTGAAGTAATTACATTATTAATTGCAGTAATATTAGAAACGCTAGTAGGATTAATAAAGCCAAGCATCGCACCTGTAGCAGATGTTAATAGTAACGGTGACCCACCCGGTGTTTCTGATACAGAGAACGTTGTTGAACTTAATATGCCTACAATATAGTAAGTAGTGTTACTAACAACTCCACCGATTGGCGATGTAAATATGATACCAGTTCCTACAACTAATCCTGTTGTATCGCCCGAGGACAAAGTGAAATAGTCTGGACTAGGTGACCACTCATTCTCACCCCAACCTACGCCAGCAGTACCTGTTCCTGTACCTGCTCCAGTAGCAGTGAATATTTCCCCTACAGTATTAGTTGCGGCGCCAATCAATGTAAAATCAGTAGTACCTAAACTTGTAATTTGGTATGATACTCCAATAATAAACACACCTGCAATAACTTCTTCACTCCATCCTGACAAGTGAGTTGATGAACCAATATACAATGTCACACTTGCTGAACCACTGTATGTTCCACCCAATGTTGTATTTAAGTATTGACGGTCTGTACTATTATAAGTAGTGACTGCTAAAATATCAGTATTAGTTAGACTAAAGGTTAAGTATAATATCTGGGTAGTTAAATCAATAGTATAGTCTGAAATTGGTGTTAAACGTAAGCCGTTAACTTCTACTATTGCATTTTCTGGATTGGTTCCTCCAATATAGTTAGTCAATAGTAATTGTGTCTCACCACCTGTTGATTGATAAATCTGTGTAATTGGTATACTATATGAATACTGTATAGGATCTGTTGCTCCAAATACTGCGAACGTTATAAAATCATCATTTTGGTTATAATTTTCAGCAAACATTAATTTTGCTGTAGGACCTACATCAGCACGGGCAATAGCAAAATCATTTGTGATACAGCTTGCAAGACCAGTAGCATCAGCTAATACAAATGTACTTCCACCAGGTGTAGCAGATATAGTAAACTCATTTTCATCTACTATTGAAGTAATATAATATGTAGTGTGGGGGATTGGTCCACCAAACATATAATCACTGAACACAATTGGAT
>Ga0114982_1000407_pt1 | contig 23113 bp, 26 predicted proteins | sample Shrwel_input2_FT_FD_87183 | JGI IMG/M metagenome (GOLD analysis project Ga0114982, IMG submission 87183) | Subsurface microbial communities from deep shales in Ohio, USA - Utica-3 well 1 S input2 FT | ecosystem: Environmental > Aquatic > Deep subsurface > Shale gas/oil reservoir > Produced... | reverse complement strand
CATATGCCATAACCAATGATATTATTGAAGCCAAAGGAGAAGATTGGAACGCTTTGAAAGAAATGATAACGGAAAATCCTTTAGTTTTATATTTCAACACCAACCAAACTGAAATTAACCTTACCGACGAAGAACGACAAAAAATAGCGCTGTTAAACAAGTACCTGGATCATGTTGTCGATGCCAAAATTAGCTGTATTGGCCACACCGACAATACAGGAGATCGAAATGTAAACATTCAACTAGGACAAGACAGAGCCAATTTTGCAAAGACCTATTTAGTCAAAAACGGAATAGCTAAAAATAGAATTGAAGCTTCCTCAAAAGGACCTGACGAGCCGATTGCCGATAATTTGACACCAGAAGGTAAAGCCAAAAACAGAAGAACTGTAATTACTTTAAAATAAACGAACCAAAAAACAATTAAACTATGTGCTTTTTAATCCCCGCTTTAGTAGGCCTCATCTGCGCTCTTTTGGGCTATTTGTTAGGCAAAATGTTATCTGGAGGTAACGATTTAAATATAAAATCAAAATTAGAAACCAGTTTGTCTGAAAATGAAAAACTCCACAACAAGATCTATTTATTAGAAAAAGAGTTGGCGTTAGCAAAAACAAACGCTTCGGGTTCAACTTCTGGGGCTGCCCATGACTTTGCAGCTATACCGGAAAAAACAATTCCCTATGACGTCAATGCTGCATTTGCTGTTTTTGGAAAAAAATTCAAACAAGACGATTTAAAAATAGTGGAAGGTATAGGTCCAAAGATCGAAGAATTGTACCATGCGGAAGGAATTAAAACATGGAAAGCCTTATCAGAAACTCCTGTAGAAAAATCGCAAGCCATTTTAGATGCAGCCGGAAGCCGGTATTCTATTCACAATCCTGTTACTTGGGCCAAACAAGCGCATTTGGCTTATTATGGAGAATGGGAAGAATTAAAAACATACCAGGAATCCCTTAACGGAGGAAAAGAATAAAAATAAAAAAGGGAGCCAAAATTTCGGTTCCCTTTTTTATTTTTTCTAAAATCTATTTGTAAACACTTTCTTTTTTAAAGTGCTGCGCTAACAGATAATACACAACCGCACGGTATTTATTTTTATTTGAGCGACCGTATTTTTCAATAACAGCTTCAATTCCTTTATCTAAATCTGTTCCGTCTTTTAATCCTAATTTTTTAATCAAAAAATTGTTCTTTACGGTGTCCAATTCCGATTGTTGAGAACCTGAGACGGTTGCAGCATCAGGATTGTAAATTGATGGACCACAACCTATTACCACTTTCGTTAGTAAATCCATATCGGGGGTTACCCCACATTTATCTTTTAAATCGGCTGCATACTTAACGATTAATTCATCTCTTTTACTCATAGTCTAATGTTGTTTAGTTAATTGTTCTATCAAATATAATCAATTTTAACGAAACTAAAAGAAGAATAGTATGCATCGATTTAATTATTTTAAATTTTTAAAATAACTTAACAATATGTTGTTGTTTTCTTTTTCTGGAGTAAACATTTCAAAAATTGCAGGTTTTTCCATTGCTAAGAATAAATCCCACTGCGCTGTAATTCCTAACAAATCATCCGATTTCAAATAAGTGAACCCATACATCTTAGCCAAATGCTCAGCTGTCATTGTATGAGACGTTTCAAAATAGGTGTTAAATGTTTGTGTTTCTTGATGACCGGGCAAAATTCTGAAAATACCTCCACCACTATTATTAATGAGGATAATTTTAAAATTATGGGGAAGATAATTATTCCACAATGCATTACTATCGTAAAAAAAACTAATATCTCCTGTAATAAAAATCGTTGGTTTCTCATTCACTACAGAAGCCCCAACAGCTGTAGTTGTACTACCATCAATACCACTGGTGCCTCGATTACAAAAAACCGTAATGTTTTTATCTATAGGAAATAATTGAGCATAACGAATGGGTGAACTGTTACTAATTTGCAACTGAATGTCCTTGGGTAATTTTGCTAAAATAGTTTCGAAAACCTTTAAATCAGAAAACGGAATAGTCTCTAAATACGCTTGGTGTTTTTGAGCTCTAAAAGCCCTAATTTTTAATGCCTTTTCACGGTAGTCCCTTTCAGCTTCGGAGGCTTTTGTTTGAAGAAAATCAGCAAAAAATACATTGGGGTTAACTTGAAAATGCTGTGTTAAACAACCAAAAGTATTATAAGCTCTTAATTCATCAATATGCCAATGTTGCTGGGGTTTGTATTTGCGCAAAAAAGCTTTAATTCGCTTAGAAACAATCATTCCGCCAACAGTCAGTAGTATTTCCGGCTGAAAATCCAGAAAATCTTCTGCGGTAAAAGGTGTAATAATTGTATCAATATTCGTAATAAAATTAGGGTGATGAGCATTAGACGTCACTTCGGTCATGACCACCACCGAAGGATCTTCTCCCAACTGATCTAAAAACCGTTGCGAAATAGCATTGGGATAATTCCCTCCTATAAGTACTAATTTTTTAGCCGACGTATGCCAGGTATTTACAAACGCTGTTAAATCTGTTTTTTCTTTCGCTTCCGAAAACAAGTCGACCAATACTGGCTTTACCAATAGCTGATCTACCATTTCATACAAAGGCTCTTCAAATGGTACATTAATATGTACCGGTCCTTTTTGGGTTACTGCCAAATATAAAGCTTCCTGAATTTTTAAATCATTTTCTTCTGAAACCTCTTCCGCTAAATTAGCATTATACAGACTATGGTTAGCAAATACATTTTCCTGACGAATAGTTTGCCCATCGCCAATATCGATCTTGTCATGAGGCCTGTCGGCAGAAATTACCACCAATGGAATTTCACTGTAAAACGCTTCGGCCACAGCCGGATAATAATTTAACAACGCAGAACCCGAGGTGCAAACAACCGCGACTGGTTTTTGCAATTGTTGCGCGATACCCAATCCAAAAAAAGCAGCGCAACGCTCATCAGCAATACTATAACAGGTAAAAAAAGGATTATTGGTAAACCCAATCGTTAAGGGAGCATTTCGAGATCCCGGAGAAATTACAATATGTTGTACTCCTTTAGCTTTACAAATTTCTAGAATAGATTGAGCTAAAGGTATTTTTGGATATATCATTTTTTTATTATCAGAATCGCAAAGTTACGAAGTTGGTTGATTTTTTTTAAGAGAATCTTCATTCTCTTTTAAAATCAAAAATTGGTAAAAAGTAAAATGCGAAACACCATAGAGCAAAATAACCATTTGATAAACAGCTTCATTTTTTACATAAAATTTATTGATAAAAAAGGCTCCTATCTGTATGATAAAAAAAATAGCACTGAGTAATAACCAATATTCTTTAGGATTGGGAGTATTGATGTAATTAATAATAGCCACCCCGCCCAAAAAAGAAGTCAAAAAAGCATTAACAATCCAGATATAATAAGATTCTCCCAAAGAATCAACCACAAAATTGATAACATACAAATAGATCACAAAAAAGGGCACTACCGCAATAGCCACAGCCAATCTGTTTTTGGAAGTGATTAAATCAAGCACCAAAAGGGCTAAGCACAATTTAAAAAGTACTGAAGCATAAGTTCCGAAAAGAAATAAGGAAGTATTTCCGGTGGCAAAAAAAACCGAAGCAGCCTGATAAAACGCCAACCCCATAAAGTATATCCATTTTCTTTCCCTAGAACTAATTAAATAAAGAAGCATCAAAATAGGAATTCTGATAAACCAAAATCCAGTCTCCAACCTTTCAATACCAAGCAAAGACGAACAGCTATATAACAATAAATTTATAAAGTATAGAATTATCAGTAATTTTGAGAATTGTTGTAACTTCATAAACAAATTAATTATGCCATCGTTGGCAATATATAAATTTATACATTTAAAAAATCATATTCAAAAATTATGTCTATAAAATTAAGAGCAGCGACCAGTACTGATATGACCTCAGTATTAGAAATCGTGAACTATGAAATACTAAACACTACCGCCATTTGGGATTATGATGTGCGCTCCCTGATGCAACAAATTGAAATTTTCAGTGAAAAGCAAAAGTACAACTTCCCCTTTTTGGTCGCCGAAAAAGAAGAGAAAATTGTCGGTTTCGGAACCTACGGCACATTTCGTCATAAGATTGGGTACCGTTTTACGGTCGAACATTCTGTTTATGTCCACAAAGATTTTCATGGAAACGGAATTGGCTCTCTACTACTTAAAGAATTGATCGAGATTGCAAAAAATCAAAAATTGCACACAATGATAGGTGTAATAGATTCGGAAAATCACGGAAGTATTGCTTTTCATCAAAAACTAGGCTTTGAAATTACAGGTCACCTCAAGCAAACCGGTTATAAATTTGACCACTGGCTGGATTCAGTTTTTCTGCAAATAATGTTATAATTTATAGTTAACTATACGTTTGAAGCCACCAATACCAAATAGGTTATTCATCTGTTTTACAAATAAATGTGTTTGTGACCACAAAACCTATTCTAACTTAATTCGTGCATTCGTGGCCATTTTTTTCTCTTCCAATAGCTAAAACAATCAACCACAAACAACCAACCATAAACAAAGAATAGCTACCTTTGCAAAAATATTATATCATGCAAAACGCTTACATTGGTTATCATTTTTCGGTTGAACCTAAAGAATTGGGATCGGAAATATTAATTGCAGAATTGGGAGAATTACCTTTTGACAGCTTTATTGAAACCGATCATGGTTTTTCGGCATTCATCCAAAAAGACCTATGGAACGAAAATATTTTGAATGATATTTATATTTTAGAAAACCCCGAATTTAAGATTTCCTACACATTCGAAGAAATCGAGCAAGTCAACTGGAATGCTGAGTGGGAAAAAAATTTCGATCCGATTGACGTGGATGGCTTGTGCCATGTTCGCGCTCCTTTTCACCCTAAAACAGAGGCTCCCTACGACATTGTCATTGAACCCAAAATGAGTTTTGGAACCGGGCATCATGAAACCACTCACATGATGATTCAGCACTTATTAGAAATGGAAGTAACAGGATTAAAAACCTTAGACATGGGTTGCGGCACTGCGATTTTAGCTATTTTGGCCGAAATGAAAGGCGCACAACCGATAGATGCTATTGATATTGACAATTGGTGTTATTTAAATTCCATTGAAAACGCTGAACGTAACAATTGTCAACACATTTCGGTATACGAGGGAGATGCCGCTTTGTTGAAAGACAAAAAATACGACCTCATTATTGCCAACATTAACAGAAATATCCTATTAAACGACATGCAGGCCTATGTAGATTCCTTAAATACTGGCGGAACAATCTTATTCAGCGGTTTTTACGAACAAGACGTGCCTTTTATCGATGCTTCTTGTACTGAAAAAGGACTGACCTTTGTTAAAAAAATCAATCGAAACAATTGGGTGTCCTTAAAATATGTAAATTCGTAATACGTAAGTCCGAAGTAAAAAGTTAAAAACACAACGTAGATAAATGAGTACAATAGAGAAAATACAAGAAGAAATTGCGGTTTTAGAACAAGTTTCCATAAACCACGAAATCATTTTGTACAATGATGACGTGAATACTTTCGATCATGTAATTGACACTTTAATTAGAGTTTGTCAACACGACGAATTGCAAGCCGAACAATGTGCTATTTTGGTTCATTACAAAGGGCAATGCGCTGTAAAAACAGGTTCATTTGACGAATTAAAACCCCAATGTTCAGCCTTACTGGATGCCGGTTTGAGTGCAGAAATTGTTTAATTAAAAACCCTCTCAAAATACCAAAACGTTTCCCCTTCATAAAAATCGCCACCCGCTGGCGTTACGAATATTAATTCTGTTTCCGATATTTTTACAACGTTATATTTTCTTGTATGATTAGGAAGGTCAATATCTATCGATTGATTGTCGGTAGTATTTCTACTCCAACTGTATTTTCCGGAATAGGTATCACAAATTCCACGGGTCTTTTTAAAATAATTTTGAACACAAACCTCTTCGTTAAATTGTAAAAAACTAATTCCACAGTGAAAGTCATCAACATCATTATCAAGTAGTATAATGGGTTCTGCACTTAGCTCTGGTATTCGTGTTTCTTTTTTATTAAGCACCCAACGTCCAATAATTTGTTCTGTATTCGAACTTTCCAAAGGCAGGTCAATGAAATCATTACTATTGGTAGGAAGCAACATAAAAAAAGAATCATCTGGTAACGGAATGACATGATTTGTGGAAGGAGTAGGATAATCTGTTCCATCAATTTCAACTGTTTCACCAGAACATGAAAACAACAAGCAAAACATTGGAGCAAACCAAAGCAATCTTAACTTTTTTTTCATGACGATTTGTTTTAAAATTAAGATTAAAATTAATCATTTTTAACAGCAATAATAAGTTTCAATTAATTGTTTTTCAGTTTTTTACATAAAAATACCATTTTGTAGTTAGAAATATTAACGCCATATTCTTACGCAAATAAAAAATGTATAGGCCAAATAAAATGATTTTTCTACTTTAGTAAAAAATTACTACTAAATGGAAGTTTACGGAAAAATACTCATCATTGCCATGCCGTGTTTCTTGGCGTTAATCATTATTGAAAAACTGTATGGTTACTACAAAGGAGTGAATTATGCCCCTTTGATGGATAGTGTTTCGAGCATTAGCTCCGGAATTGCCAATGCAACCAAGGATGTTTTGGGATTGAGTGTTTCTGTTTTTACCTACCAATGGATGGTAGCCAAGTTGGCCTTTATCACCATCGAAGAATCGGTTCTGGCTTATGTAATTGCCTTTATTGTAATTGATTTTCAAGGCTATTGGACACACCGCTGGGCCCACCAAATCAACTTCTTTTGGAATAAACACGCTATTCATCACAGCAGTGAAGAATTTAATTTGTCCTGTGCCCTGCGACAAACGGTTTCCAGTTTTGTCAATTTATTTACGTTCCTGCTACTCCCGGCAGCCTTATTAGGTGTTCCGGCCAAAGTAATAGCCATCACATTACCCATTCAGTTCTTTTTACAGTTTTGGTACCACACCCGTTACATCAACAAACTAGGGTTTTTAGAAAAAATATTGGTAACACCTTCTCATCACCGAGTACATCATGCCATCAATCCGGAATATATGGACAAAAACCACTCGCAAATTTTTATCATTTGGGATAAGTTATTTGGCACTTTTCAGGAAGAATTACCCAATGTTCCGGCAGTTTTTGGCATAACCCGTCCGGCAGAAACCTGGAATCCTATTAAAATAAACTACCAACACCTGGGTGTTTTAATTCGAGATGCTTGGCATGCCGAAAACTGGAAGGACAAATTCCGAATTTGGTTTATGCCTACCGGTTGGAGACCCGAGGGATTCGATCAGAAATATCCCTTACACAAAATTGACAATGTTTTTCATTTTCAGAAATACGGCACCGATAACTCTAAAACGTTAATAGGCTGGTCTATCGCACAATTGTTAATTACCTTATTGCTGATTACCTATTTCTTTGACAATATTGCAATTATTGGAATGCCGGGTATCTTTTTGTACGGTGGATTTGTTTTCCTTACCGTTTATAGTTTTACCGAATTGATGGACAAGAATCGGTTTTCTTTTGTTTGGGAAGCCATCCGTTTTATTTATGCCGCAACAATAGTTCTGTATTTTGGCAGTTGGTTTGGAATTGATACCCTTATCCCATATGGAACCTATATCGTATTGGGCTATTTAGGCACTTCCCTATTGGTAAGTATTTACTTTGTTGCAGCCGAATTTAAACCCCAAAATCAACCCATTCTAAACTCATAATATGAGCAAATATTTCAAGCATTTCGTTATTGTTAGTATTATATATTTGGGATGCATCGCATTGGGAAAAGAGGACATCGCTTGGTATCTTAAACCATTATTACTGCCTTGTTTGCTATTGGCTGTTCATGAAACAAGCCCTTTTCCAACTAAAAAATTATTAACTTTTGCATTGGCTTTCTCGTGGATTGGTGATGTTATTCTATTATTTGCCGATAAAGGAGAACTTTACTTTATTTTAGGGTTGGTTTCGTTTTTAATTGCCCATGTTTTATTCATCATTTTGTTTATAAAACAAGAAGCCTACCAAACGCCCAACAAGTTTTTGTTTGGTTTCGGACTGCTGTTTGTGGTAGGATACCTAAACGCGATGCTAATTGTGTTATTTCCGTCCTTAGGTGATTTAAAAATTCCTGTTTCGGTTTATGCTTTTACCATTAGTTTGATGTTGGTAATGGCCATACGAGGCGGATTAACATGGCGAAAACCAATGAACCTATTAATACTAAACGGAGCATTTTCTTTCGTAATATCGGATAGTATATTGGCGATGAACAAATTTTATACAACATTACCCAATGCTTCCCTTTTAATTATGGCAACCTATCTTGTGGCACAATATTTAATCACTTTTGGGATTGTGAAGTTGAATGAGAAAAAATAGTTTTCAGATGCGCTTTTAACTCATTTTCCCGATCGCACGACTTACGTATGATTTCGCTTTTGTTCCTAAAGTATTAACATCACCTTCTTCCGAATAACCCGCTTTATGCAAAGCTGTTTTGATGTTAAGCAATGTTTGTTCCGAATCGTATTCAAAAGAAACGACACCCTTCTCAATATCGACACTGACATTGGAAACATTCTCGATCTGGTAAAGTTTAGCGGTAATGGTATTGGCACAACCACCACATTTAAGGTTTTGGATTTTTATAGTTGTTTTCATAATTTAAAGATTAATACCCTAAAAGTACTCATTACAAAAACTAAAATCAGTGATGAATATTACTTTTGAAAGCAATTAATGAGGCAGTTTATCCTTGAACAAACCATAGGCATACGTCCCTAATAACGCTCCAAAAAGCACCACCGCAATTGCTGGGACACCAGTCCCTAAAAGAATAAAAATAGGCCCCGGACAAGCACCTACCAACGCCCAACCCAAACCAAACATAATTCCGCCAAAAAGATAACGGGCAATGCTTTTTTCTTTATCTAAAATTTCAATGGGATGTCCTTTGTAGTCTTTAATCTCTTTCTTTTTAATCAATTTTAAACCCAGCACTCCAACGGTAATGGCTACACCAATAATACCGTACATATGAAACGACTGAAACACAAACATTTCATAAATGCGGTACCAGGAAATAGCTTCTGACTTGGTTAAAACAATTCCGAATAAAACACCAACAGCAAAAAAACGAAATAGCTTCATATCAGAAAATAATTGGAATTAAAAAATGTGCCATGACCAAACCGCCTACAAAAAAGCCAATCACCGCAATTAAAGACGGAAGTTGTAAATTACTCAATCCGGAAATGGCATGTCCCGAAGTACAACCTCCGGCATACGGGGTTCCAAAACCAATTAAAAAACCACCTAATAATAGCAACAAGAATCCTTTTGGAGTCGTCATAGCCTGCATACTGAAAAGAGTATCTGGAAGAAATTTACCATTAGGCGCATCAATGCCTATCTGTTGTAACTGTGCAATTGTTTTAGGATTGATATCGATATTGTTTGGATTTCCTAAAAAATGATAGGCAATAAAGCCGCCCACGATAGAACCCAGCACTATCGCCAAATTCCATTTTTGTTCCCTCCAGTCAAAATTAAAATAAGAAGCGGTCTTTTTCCCTCCCGACATCGAACAAATGGTTCGCAGGTTAGAAGACATGCCAAAAGTTTTACCAAAATAGGTTAAAAGCAGCATAACCACTCCTATCAGAAAACCCGAAACAGACCAATGCCATGTATTTGTAATAAACTCCATTCAAAATATATTTTACACAAAAATATAAGTTTACGGCAATATTCAAGCATATCTTTTCTTAAAAAACAAAAAGCACTTCCCGAAGAAAGTGCTTATGCTGAAATTTGGACATATTTTTTTATTAACCCAACCAAATATATAATGAAAAAATAGTATCCTAAATTTTGAGGAACCAACCCTCAAAACCAAATTTCGGTACAAAGCTACAACGTTACCAGCAATAAAACCAAATTTTATAACAAATTTTCGCTGTTTTGTTATTAAATATTGTCGTTATATTTGTTTAAAATTTAGCATCCATGAAAAAACTGTCTTTTTTAGTCCTTTTAAGCAGCGTATTGGTATCGTCATGTATCAGCACCCGAAATACCATTAGAAACATCGATAACAACATCCCGGGACCATCCTTAAACGGAGAATACAACAGTTTTATCATCACCAAAAAAGCCACCGACAAGAAATATGCTTACAACGAAAACTATCCCGTAAACGTAGGTTTTACCACCTTAGAAGACGGAGCAAACAACCAAACGCGCTTTTTAAATGCCTTGTCAGGCCCTAAGGGAGAAAAAATCAGTTACAAATTGGTCGATACCTGTTGCCCCTTCCCAACCAAACGCAGCGATATGGGCGCCGGAATGCTGGACATCTTCGAAATTACCTATGAAGGCCAAACCAAGCCTATTTTGCTTTACATCAACAAATACGAAAGAGGCGAACTTTTGATTCCGATGGGATTGACAGCAAAAAAATAATACCTAATATTATAAATAATTTGTAATGACTTGCATAGATTTGGGAGTTATGAGGAAGCCAATCCAAATATTGATATAAAACAGAAACTATGAAATATTTTATAGGGTTTTATTTGTGTTACTAATTTCATGTTCAAAAAAAGAAGAACCAACCAACAAGAATCTTATATTTTTCAAATCAAACTTTTTAGCTGAGTTAGGAAATGATGATTATAAAAAATTATTGTCAAAAACAAAATTAAAAATTAAAGCTCAATATATAGATGATATAATATTTGTTACCAACTATGTGGAAATTAATGCATGTGGAAATTACGTAGGAGACATCCAAATCAAAAATGACTCAATTTATTTAATTTATAAACTGGTTTCTGATGAAGTTTGTACATCAATAGGAGTAGATAAAATAACTTACATCATAAATAATCCGAAAGAAAAAAAATATAAATTTTTAATGCATTGAGAATAAAATAGACAGCTTATAACAGCGGTTTCAATCCATCAAAATTTAGAATAAAATAAAAAACTTCTTCAGCCAAAATAGCATAAAAGCAAAAAGGTCTTCCAAATGGAAGACCTTTTTATTAAGAGCCGATAGAGGGACTCGAACCCACGACCTGCTGATTACAAATCAGCTGCTCTAGCCAGCTGAGCTACACCGGCGACTCAATTATGGTGCAAATATAAATTTGAAAATTTAATTTCCAAAGGAAAAATGCACTTTTTTTCGTCTATTTTTGAATTAAAGTGCGTTGATTTTATCAACTAATTGATTCGCAGCTACTTCTAAATCTTTATTAATTTGTTTGAAGTGTGCTTTTTTATTTTCTACGTTTTTAGCGTTAACTTTTGACACTAATCCATCAAAAATACCGATAGCTTCGTCAATAATTGCGTTAGTCGCTTCCGTAGGTTTTCCTGTTGAAGTCATTTCGTATAAATAAACCGCTTCAATAATATCACCAATTACGTAGTTGATGTCTTTTTTCAAGTTTTTAACACTTCCCATTTTTATGTTTTTAAATTTCGAGGGCAAAATTACAACTATTCTTTGTAAAAACCACTATGAAATTGATATTTCTAACAAGGTTGCTAGACCAACTAATTGATAATCAGAAATAACAGCCGGCAATAAAACCGTGTCGCCTTTTTTAAAGGAAAAAGTAGCTTGTTGACTGACAATTGAAAAGGCACCCTCGGTACACATGTACACGCGAAAGGAATCACCATTATTTTTTTTGTCTACTTCGCCATGTAAAGGCAAAACACTAGTGGTAAAATAAGGACAATCGACCGCCACGTTGGAAGTATTGACCTCTTTTGAATATTCTTTTTTGGCCGAAACCGTTTGATAATTAATCGCTTCCAAGGCTAAATCATTGTGCAATTCCCGGGTATTGCCATTGGCATCTTTGCGATCAAAATCGTAGATGCGATAGGTAATATCCGACGTTTGCTGAATTTCGGCTATGACCGTTCCAGCTCCAATAGCATGAATTGTTCCCGTTTCCAGAAAAAAGATATCTCCTTTTTGCACCGGTATTTCATCAAGAAGCGAAACCACTGTCTTATTTTCAAGATGCTTTAAATATTCTTTGGGTGAAGATTTTTTTTGAAACCCTACGATCAGTTTGGCACCCGGATCAGCCTGCATGACATACCACATTTCGGTCTTTCCGAAGGAATTGTGACGCTTTTTAGCCAATTCGTCATTGGGATGCAATTGTATCGATAAATCTTCGCGCGCGTCCAGAAATTTAAACAACAAGGGGAATTGATTTCCGAACTGCTCATATACTTTAGTCCCAAGAATTTCGGAAGGATAGGTTTCTAACAAATCTGTTAGTGATTTCCCTTTCAAAACACCATTTTTAACGATGCTTACATCTCCTTCAACAGAAGATAATTCCCAGCTCTCCCCAGTAGTATGGTTAGGAATATTTTTATTTAATAATGATTTCAATTGGGTTCCTCCCCAAATTCTATCTTTAAATATCGGTTCAAACAGTAAAGGATATAACTCTAACTTCATTTATAGCAAACTTTTTACTTTTTCCACTGTTTTTTCAAGGTGATTAGTAGCATTCGCATCGTTAAACACCATTTGAATAATTCCGTTTTTATCTACTACATACGTCACACGTCCTGGTAATAATCCGAAAATATTATTTTTCACACAAAACAATTTTCGCAGTGATTTATTGCTGTCTGACAGTAAAATAAAAGGTAAGTCGTATTTGCTGGCAAATTTTTTGTGCGCCGGAACGCTATCGCCACTAATTCCAATAACCTCAGCTCCTATCGCTTTAAATTCTTCGTATTGATCGCGTAAAAAACAAGCTTGTTTGGTACACCCCGGCGTATCGTCTTTCGGATAGAAATAAATAACCAATACTTTTTTACCCAAAACCGATTCGATATAAAAATCGTTTCCATTTTGGTCTTTTGCTCCAAAAGTAGGGAGTTTATCTCCCACTTGTAATCCTTCTTGCATTAGTTTCCTTTGTATGTTACAAAATTGCGTGGGGTTTCGTATAAAACCACTTCCAAATCATTCCCAGCATCAATTCTTTTTCTGATTTTTTGCCAAATCACCACTACTATATTTTCGGCGGTAGGATTTAAATTCTCAAATTCAGGAACATCCAAATTTAAGTTTTTATGATCAAAAGACGTTTCTACTTCTTCAAAAATAATGTCCGCCAAGTCTTTAATATCCATCACATAACCGGTATCGGGGTCAATTTTACCCGTCACACTAACAACCAATTCATAATTGTGCCCATGAAAATTAGGATTGTTACACTTCCCGAAGACACGTTGGTTTTGTTCATCGCTCCAATCTTTACGATACAAACGGTGTGCGGCATTAAAATGCGCTTTTCTGCTTACGGTGACTCTCATAAGGTATGTTCTTCAAGAAAGTGATAAAATTCGTCAAAAATAATTTTAAACCAAACAGTGTAGTGCTCGGGATGGATTTCCATATCCGATTTTACAGCTTCAATCGACATCCATTTCCAGTCCTCTACCTCATCATCATTTATTTTTGGTGCATCATTGTAATAACCAATCATCACATGATCCAATTCGTGTTCGGTCAGTCCGTTATCAAAAGGAGCTTTGTAAATGAAATGGAAAAGTTCTTTTAGTTCGGTTACAAAACCCATTTCTTCTTGTAAACGTCTGGTCCCAGCTTGAATATTGGTTTCCCCTTCGCGTTGGTGACTGCAACAAGTATTCGTCCACAATAACGGAGAATGATACTTGTGGTGTGCGCGTTGCTGCAACATGATTTCCTTTTGATCATTCAGCACAAAAACAGAAAAAGCACGATGTAACACTGCTTTTTCGTGGGCTTCTAACTTGGGCATTAACCCAATGGGTTCATCTTTTTCGTTGACTAAAATAACTTGCTCTTCTACCATAGTTTTTATTTGCTTGGTAAAAATACGAAAAAACGAATGTAATCAAGGAAAGAACAAATCATAAAATAAACACAAAAACGAATTACGAAGATAAAGATCGAGCTGCTTCGATAGCACATTTTTCGCCATCAATGGCGGCCGAAATAATGCCACCTGCATAACCGGCTCCTTCGCCACAAGGGTACAGCCCTTTTATTTGAAGATGCTCTAAGGAAACATTATCTCTTGGAATTCTGACAGGAGATGATGTTCTACTTTCTGGGGCGTGCAAAATAGCTTCGTTGGTATAATACCCTTTCATTGATTTTCCGAATTGTGTAAATCCTTCTCGCATGATTTGCGTTAAGAAACCCGGAAAAACCTGTCCCAATTCAACCGAAGTGGTTCCGGGTACATAAGACGTTTTTGGGATATCGGCAGAAATTTTATTTTGCGTAAAATCAACCAATCGTTGCGCGGGCACTTTTTGTGTTTCTCCTGCCAAATGCCATGCTTTTTGTTCGATGGCTTTTTGGAATTCCATTCCGGCCAAAGCGCCGTGTTTGGCAAAGGGCTTGAAATCTTCTAATTTTAATTCGACGACAATACCCGAATTGGCGGTAGCCTGATCCCTTTTGGAAGGAGACCAGCCGTTGGTAACCACTTCGCCGGGACTGGTGGCACAAGGCGCAATAACACCGCCCGGACACATACAGAAAGAGTACATGCCACGTCCATTAACTTGTTTTACAATCGAATACGGAGCTGGCGGTAAATGTTCGCCTCTAAAATCGCAGGAATACTGAATGCTGTCAATCAGACTCTGCGGATGTTCGGCCCGAACGCCTAATGCAAAAGGCTTGGCTTCGATTAAAATTTGTTTTTTATGCAATAATTCAAAGATATCACGAGCCGAATGTCCTGTTGCCAAAATTAACTTTTGCGCTTCAATGACATCGCCTTTTTGAGTCACAACTCCTTGAATTTCATTATTTTTTACTACAATATCGGTGACACGGGTTTCAAACAAGACTTTACCGCCAAATTCGATAATTTTTTCACGAATGTCTTGAATGATTTGTGGCAATTTATTGGTTCCAATGTGTGGATGCGCTTCGACCAAGATATCGGGCGTAGCCCCAAAAGCCACTAATAATTGTAAAATTCGATCTACATCGCCACGTTTTTTAGAACGCGTGTACAATTTCCCATCCGAATACGTTCCTGCTCCGCCTTCTCCAAAGCAATAATTAGAATCTTCATCTACAATTCCGTCACGGTTAATCGCTTTTAAATCTCGACGACGTCCACGAACATCTTTCCCTCGCTCAATTACAATTGGCTTTAACCCCAATTCAATTAATTGCAATGCTGCGAAAAGCCCTGCTGGCCCTGCTCCCACAACAATTACTTCTTGTGCGTTGGAAACATCTTTATATTCAGGTAAGGTAATTTGTTCTTCAATTACTTTTTCACCATTCAAAAAAACAATAACCTTCAAATTGAATTTTATCGCTTTTTGTCGGGCGTCTATGGATCGCTTCAGTACCGAAAAATGCTGAATTTCAGTCGATTTAACGTGCAGTAATTTAGCCAAATGTTCTTTTAGTAAAAGGACATCGGAAGCAATTTCGGGAGTAACTTGTATTTGAAGTTCTTTAGGCATGTAGGGTGTTACAAAAATTCAGTTATCTTAATTTTAATCTTCTTCAATTTCAAATTCGGCATCTTTTTCCCAAATTTCCATTTCGCACGGTTTGCAATTGAATTTCAATTTGTATTCCAATTCACCTTGTTTTAGTACTAATGGTTCTTTTAGTTTTTGGTCCATGTTTTCTCGATGGTATTTCGGACAACGTTCCAATTCGTACTTGATACAATATTTGGTCGTCATTACACGCGATTTCCCTGGATCCCATTGCAATTCGAAGGCTTTTTCAATTTCGGTTACCCCATGGCGTTCGTAGAATTTACGAGCCGTTTTGTTGGCCACATTGTACATGAAATCCAATTTCGTTTCCGGATACGGATGCGATGTTTTTACTAATTGGTGCTCTTTTCGAACATAATTTTTCAAACGAATTTCCGACAGTTGTTCCAAAACTGTTCTACGCATTTCGTTGATTTTAGAAATGGGTAAAAACCAATTTCCGGAAAACTGAATCGTAATGTCTTCGACTTTATAAGGCGTAAATCCGGTTTTAGCCAAATTTACTTTGAAGTTTTCTTCGATTGATTCGTTATTTTTGGTTCTTTCCTTTGGATGTTCTAAAGTAACCTTACTTACATTTCCATCTTCATCAGTGGCAATCAATTCAAAACCATTTCCATTTTCTTGCAGCAGTAAATTGGTACTAATTTTCCGAACGGCACTGTCTTCTCTTTCCACCAATTTGATAAAAGCCGCATCGTTGTTGCGGTAAATTTCAGTTCCTTCTTTTATTTCTTTCAATACATTCGGAAATACTTTTCCATCCTCGGCGCGATTGACATAAATTCCTTCGGCTTCGTTATTTTCGTTGATAAAACAAAGTCCATCACCATTATTCAATAACTCTCCATTTTCAATTTCATAATAGTTACCAATAGTTTTAAGTAACTTCCCGATGTATTGTCCTTTCGATTTTGGGCTTTCCCAAGAACCGATGGATTGGTGTCTTTCGTTTACAAAATAATCGGTATACCCACGATTAAAGGTACGATTTAAAGCCGAATCGAATAAAAAAGTACAAGTACCAGAAGACGCTTTGGTATATTTATCGCTTCCTTCCAAGAAAGTATCTAATTTTTGACGTAAATACGAGACATTGTTTTTTACATACGCGATATCTTTTAAACGACCTTCAATTTTGAAAGAACAAATTCCTGCTTCCACTAAATTTGGAATTTGGTTGGAAACATCGAAATCTTTGATAGAAAGCAGGTGACTGTTTTTGATTAACGTCTCGCCATGACCATCAATTAAATTATAGGGCAAACGACAGTTTTGCGCACACGAACCGCGATTGGCTGAACGTTCGCCGTTAGCAACACTCATATAACAGTTTCCGCTAAAAGACACACACAAGGCACCCGTTACAAAGAATTCCAATTCCACATCAGTCGCTTCGCTGATTTCTTTGATTTGATGAAGGTTTAATTCACGGGCTAAAACCACACGTTGCATTCCGGCATCGGCCAAAAATTTAATTTTATCCGCATCACGGTTATTGGCTTGCGTACTGGCATGAAGATGTATCGGCGGCAATTCCATTTCCATAATAGCCATATCCTGAATAATTAAAGCATCGACACCAATATCATACAATTTCCAAATCATTTGGCGACACGCTTCCAATTCGTTATCGTACAAAATGGTATTAATAACCACAAAGATTTGCACGTTATACAAGTGGGCGTATTGTACTAGAGCCGCAACATCTTCGATAGAATTGTTGGCGTTAGAACGAGCACCAAACTGTGGAGCCCCAATATAAACCGCATCGGCACCACTATTGATGGCGGCAATTCCCGTTAACAAATCTTTTGCAGGGGCTAAAATTTCAATCTTTTTCTTCATTTCTAAAGCTTTAATTTTTCGAATTTTGACGAAAAAAAGTGTGCAAAGTTCTTATAAAAAATTCAAGATTTCTAATTCCGAGTTTGATTTTTTTATTTTTGTAAACTATTAAGAGAAAAATGTCAAGAAAAATCAAATTAATTTGGGACTTTAGAGGAGCAGCTGCACCCAAAACAGCCGAGCATCATGAAATTCATTTAAAGGAATTTATTGTAATGGAAAAGCTACCTATAAACATCACCGGTTTCGAAATTATAAATGAGATGTATGCTATTGCTTGGATGGTGGTCACTGATGAAACTATGATTCCCGTTCGCGATGCTTTGAAACCTCATCGTGGAGAATTATTTGAATAAAAATAGCTTATTCAAAAGCTTATTCTTTATTTCTGAGACATCGGCCTCTTGGCTCATCCCCTTCGTGAAGTACAATTTCGGAATGCAGGAAATGTGCTGCCTTTTCAGAATCTTTTACTTTTGAAGCACTGCGTGCTAACATTTCTGATTCAAACTCATGTAACACTTTTTCTCTTATTCCCGCTTCTCTCCATCGAGACAAAGGCTTACACCCTTTTGCAATTCCTCTAGCCAGTGCCAACGCATCCAATAGTGCTTGATTAGCGCCTTGCCCTTTAAACGGACTCTCATAGGATGAGCTGCATCACCTATTAAAGTAGCTTGTTTTGTATTCTCTAAAAATTCAGAGGGGAGTAATGCTCGGTCATAGACCGGATAACCTGAAATTTGAATTTCAGAAGTGGCTGTTAAAATCTGAGGAATGGGATCGTGCCACTGCGTTCTGCGAATCGCTTCTTCTTTCAGGGCTTGGGTTCCTTGAGCACTCAACTCCTTCGCTTCTTTTTCCGACATTGGAAAACTAAGTTGCCACATCACCGAATCTGGCGAATAAGGCATCACGTAAATCCGCTCATTGCCATTGGCTGTTTGAAACACCGTAGCTGAGTCTAGTAAAGGACTCTCAAGACCGTTAAGGACTTCCAAAGAACAAATACCCAATATCACAATACAACCTAAATAACGTAAAGGAGCAACCTCTTCACCAAGTAACAATTTCCGCACAGAACTACGAATACCATCAGCTCCTACAACAAGATCTGCTTTGGCCTTTTTAATTTCTCCACCAACTTGAAAGTTCAGCACAATACTTTTGTCCTCACATTCCTGAAAACTCATCAACTGATATCCCCATTGGACAGTTTTATCTCCGCCGAGTTGCTCAAGAAGCGCTAAACGTAATGATTGTCGTGCGATATGTATGTTAGTTCGCTTGGGAGACGTTATTGCATCTGACTGTAACCACTTTCTAATTCCCCATTCACCAATTACCTTCCCATCGGTAGTATGAACCAAATGTCTTGTTGAAATCACTCCTTCCTTTAAAGAGAAAATCCCTAATCCCTGTATGGCTTTACTCGCTTGTTGCAAAGTAAGTCCATAGCCTTGATGCCGCTCATCAAAACCGTTATCCCGTTCATAAAGTGTAAAAGGAATGCCACGATGCAAACAGGCTACTGCCAGAGCTACTCCGCCAATACCAGCGCCAATAATGGCAATATGTGGGTAATTTTCTGTATCTGCTATAGGAGTTTTGTCTGACGATAGTAATCCTGATCCAGAGCAGTTTAAACAAGACTGTAAAGGGGATTTAGGACGAACCGGAGCGGTTCCTTCTCTATTTGATTTTTCAAATTGATTGACTGCTTCTTGGTAGCGGAGTCGCACTTTTTTACTAAGTCTTCTGCTTTTTTTACCCCGTCCCTGACATTCCAAACAAATAGTCCAGTTTGTTTTGTCATTTTCCTCCTTTTTCACTGCTCTTTCTTTCGCTTAATTTCAACTAGCAATGCAACTTACGTAAAATGCAAAGCTGTTGTTGCAACATTTATTTTTTGGCTTAACCTTTATTAAATAGAATCGTTCCGATAGCTAGTTCGCTACTTCACTAATAAACTGAATACGCATTAAGCGAAGTTCTTCAATATCATAGTCACCATCAAACTCTTTCAACGCATCTTTGATGTTGTCGGATTCCGAATCCATAAAATAGTCGTGAATTTCCTCTTGTTGGTCATCGTCCAGAATATCGTCAATCCAGTATTTGATGTTTAGTTTGGTTCCAGAGTAGACAATTTGTTCGATTTCTTTCAAAAGCGAATCCATGTCCAATCCTTTGGCTTTTGCAATATCTTTTAATGATAGTTTTCGATCCACATTTTGAATAATATACAGCTTTAACGCCGAATTGGCACCGGTAGATTTAACAACTAAATCGTCAGGACGCATAATATCATTATCTTCCACATAGCGCGAAATCAAATCAACAAATTCCTTTCCGTATTTCTTAGCCTTCCCTTCTCCCACGCCGTGCACATTACTCAACTCATCAATGGAAATAGGATATTTTAAAGCCATATCTTCCAGTGAAGGATCCTGAAACACCACGAAAGGAGGAACACCTAATTTTTTAGCCACTTTTTTACGCAAATCGCGCAACATCACCATCAAGGCTTCGTCTGCAGTTCCTGTTGCTTTAGCAGCAGTTACAATGGCCTCATCTTCATTTTCATTGTACTCATGATCTTCCGACATCATAAAAGAAACCGGATGTTTTATAAAATCCAACCCTTTCGGCGTTACTTTTATAATCCCGTAAGTTTCAATATCTTTAGACAACAACCCATCAACCAATGCCAATCGTAAAACCGACATCCAATAGCGTTCGTCATGATCTTTACCGCATCCAAAAAAAGGCTGAGCATCGGTTTTATGTGCCTTAATCATGGCATTGACTTTACCCATTAGGGTATAGACAATTTCTTTGGACTTATAAATATGTTTGGTATCTCGAATGACTTGAATCAATTTCACCACTTGATCTTTGGCTTCTACCTGTGGTTTCGGATTGCGAATATTATCATCCATGTCGCCCCCTTCGCCGGTTTCGTTGTCAAATTCTTCTCCGAAATAATGCAACAAGAATTTACGACGCGACATCGAGGTTTCGGCATAAGCCACTACTTCCTGCAACAAGGCAAAACCTACTTCTTGCTCGGCCACCGGCTTCCCCGACATGAATTTCTCTAATTTTTCCACATCTTTATACGAGTAATAGGCCAAACAATGACCTTCACCCCCATCGCGACCGGCACGACCAGTTTCCTGGTAATAACTTTCTAACGATTTCGGTATATCATGATGAATCACAAAGCGAACATCCGGTTTATCAATCCCCATTCCGAAAGCAATCGTAGCCACTACCACATCGACATCTTCCATCAGAAACATGTCTTGGTGTTTGGCACGCGTTTTAGCATCCAATCCGGCATGATACGGCACAGCCGAAATGCCGTTGACTTGTAAAACTTCCGCAATAGCTTCTACTTTTTTACGGGAAAGGCAATAAATAACCCCTGATTTTCCTTTGTGCTGTTTGATAAAACGAATAATATCCCCTTCTACGTTTTTGGTTTTAGTACGCACTTCATAATATAAATTCGGACGATTAAACGAGGCTTTAAACGTGTTCGCATCGGTCATGTCCAAATTTTTCAGAATATCCTCCTGCACTTTTGGCGTAGCCGTAGCCGTCAATCCAATCACAGGGATATCACCCAATTGCTTGATAATACTTCTCAAATTTCGGTATTCGGGTCTAAAATCATGACCCCATTCCGAGATACAATGCGCTTCATCTATAGCCACAAACGAGAGTTTTTCATTCTTAAGAAACGTGACATATTCTTCTTTTGTCAACGATTCGGGAGCAACATATAATAATTTGGTTAATCCGGAAGAAATGTCTTTTTTAACTTGATTGATTTCGGTTTTGGTCAGCGAAGAATTTAAAACATGCGCAATGCCATATTCTGAACCCAAACTACGCAAAGCATCTACTTGATTTTTCATAAGCGCAATAAGCGGCGAGACCACAATTGCAGTTCCTTCTTGGATAAGAGCCGGTAATTGATAACACAAAGACTTACCCCCTCCGGTGGGCATAATCACAAAAGTATTATGACCGGTAATGATACTTTTAACAACTTGTTCCTGTAAACCTTTGAATTGGCTGAAGCCAAAATATTTTTTTAACGCTGCGTGGATATCAATTTCGTTGGAATTCATTCTCTAATAACTGGATTTTATTAAATTTGCACTTATAAAGATACTAATTTCTTTTACACATACAAATTTAAAACTATTCTGTTTTGATACCAAAAGAAAAAATTTTGGCTTCGGCCAAAAAAACTATTTTATCCGAAAGTGAAGCCATTGCCAAGTTGGTAGACTACCTTTCCGATGATTTTGCAAAAGCCATTGAATATATTTTACACAGCAAAGGACGATTGGTGGTAACCGGAATCGGGAAAAGCGCCATTATCGCACAAAAAATGGTAGCCACTTTCAACTCTACCGGAACCCCTTCCTTATTTCTCCATGCGGCCGAAGCCATTCACGGAGATTTGGGAATGGTACAACCCGGAGACACCATCATTTGCATCTCTAAAAGCGGAAACAGCCCCGAAATAAAAGTACTGGTGCCTTTATTAAAGCGCGACGGGAATCCGCTCATTGGGATAACCGCCAGTGTCACTTCTTTTTTAGGCAAAGAGTCCGATGTGGTCATCAATGCCCATGTCGACCACGAAGCTTGTCCTAATAACTTAGCGCCGACCAACAGCACCACCGCCCAATTGGTATTGGGAGACGCTATAGCCGTATGTTTAATGGAAATGCGAAACTTCAAAAGCGAAGATTTTGCCAAATACCATCCCGGCGGTGCTTTGGGTAAAAAACTATTACTTCGAGTAACCAACATGTTAGACCGAACCCACAAGCCGAGTGTAACCACCACTTCCTCAGTAAAAGATGTGATTGTGGAAATTTCTGAAAAACGTTTGGGCGTGACCGCCGTTATGGAAAAAGGAAAACTGGTAGGAATTGTGACCGATGGAGACATCAGACGCATGCTAAATAAAACAGAAACCATTACCGGTTTAACCGCTCAGGATATTATGACAAAAAATCCGAAAACGGTGCAATTAGACGCGATGGTAGTCGATGCTTTCAACACTATGGAGGATTTTTCAATTACACAATTAGTGGTTTTTGACAAAGAAGAGTACGTAGGGATTTTACACATTCACGATATTTTAAAGGAAGGAATCATATAAAATGGCCAAGAAAAACTTAAGCGAAATGTCCTTTCTGGACCATCTGGAAGAACTGCGTTGGTTGTTGGTAAGAAGTTCCATTGCCATTGTGGTGTTGGCCATTGCCGTCTATTTTGTGTCCGATTTTATTTTTAACGACATCATTTTCGGGCCCACCAAAGTAGATTTTGTAACCTACCGTTTCTTTTGTGACGCCTCTCATTATTTAGGGTTTGCCGATACAATTTGTATTGAAGAATTGCCCTTCATCATCCAGAACACCAGCATGGAAGGACAGGTAAACGTGTTTGTATGGACGTGTATTACCGCCGGATTTATCCTGGGTTTCCCTTACCTTTTATGGGAAGTCTGGAAGTTTATCAGCCCAGCCTTGTATGAAAAAGAACGCAAATACGCCAAAGTCTT
>Ga0114982_1000405_pt1 | contig 23128 bp, 53 predicted proteins | sample Shrwel_input2_FT_FD_87183 | JGI IMG/M metagenome (GOLD analysis project Ga0114982, IMG submission 87183) | Subsurface microbial communities from deep shales in Ohio, USA - Utica-3 well 1 S input2 FT | ecosystem: Environmental > Aquatic > Deep subsurface > Shale gas/oil reservoir > Produced... | reverse complement strand
TTGGACCACTCTAAGACCGGCAATGTGTGCCTTCTGTAATTCAAGCCCACATTCACTTTGCACCAATTCATTACTCTTATGGCGTGATGTCTTTTAAATTGTTTTATATTCATTGAGTTAGTTTAAAAAGAAACGGGTTAGGAGGTCACTATTTGAGGGAGTGTAAAAGGAGTAACTAAGTAACCATTGAGAATATTGTATTATTCTGTCCTAACCCGTTTACTCTACAAAGATACGAAAATATATTTTATCAGCCAAATTATATGGTTATTATTTCATACCCCTATATGTGTGAAAATATCCTCTAAAAAATTTTGCGGTCCGACAATTAATGTGTACGAAGACTGAAACATAGTATAACACGCTTATTACCCATTCTAATCTCTTTGTAACCCTTATGTGTGTTGAATTGTGGGTGAATGTGGGTATAAGTGTTTAATTCTTATACGGACACCCTTATTATTGCTCTATTATATATCAATATACGAATATACATATTTTGATATATTTTTAGATTAATTTGATACTTTCTAATCTTTGATACTATATGATTAAAAATTATCTAATCAAAGCCCGTTATTCGTTAGATAATATCCATTCCATAACTTCCCTTTCCTCATACCTATTCCTTAATTGATTATATCCGTTAGTGACTATTCGTATGTTATCCATTGTATATCCTTTATTATTATCTATTCTGTCTATTGAGGGTATAAGGAGTGAATTGATACCTAATTTTTTTCTTTCCTCTACCTTATATCTTTTATCCATTATAACAAATGATTGACCTCTTATAGCACATTTCCAATCCTGTCTTTCCATTAAGGATAACATACTCTCAAAGGTAACGTCACATTGGTTTATACCCTTTCTTTTTTTCTTATCCCTATTACTTGCACTTTTACAATTATCTACCAATCTCGCTATTGTTTTTTCTTTAGGTGTTTTGTATTTCATATCGTTTATATATTTTCTACAAAGAATTTTAATTCCGTATGGACGAAGTGAGACATATTCCTTATGTTCTTTTTTGTTATATACATTTGCTTATCCGTTTCGTTATCCTCTAACATATAGTATTCATCACTACTTCCTCTATATACATTTGTAGGATTTCTATGTAGTGTTAGTATCTTATCCTTACCTAAAAATGGGTCTCTTATCTTTATTCTATATACAGTGATATCTTCAATCATAATATGTATATCGTAGTTTAAAGACATTCTTGTCGTTGTATGTATTCCCTTTATACATTGATTAATTATCTTATCCCTATTATGTATTGTAATCATATCTTATTTTATTATTTCATCTATTAAGTGAGTGATTTGATTTAGTAATAATTTTTTATCTTCTATTATTACCTTTGTTATATATCGTTTACTCTTATATATCCTTTGATTACTGATACCGCCATTGGATATACCGAACACATATGTATTACTATTATGTTCTACTTCTCTACTTAATGCCACCACTTCCTTTTTGAACGCATACCTTTGTTCAACGACTATTAAGTATTCCTTAGGGTCCGTTATTATCTTATCCACATACCATTCCATACCTATTTTATCCTTAAAGGTATTGTTTAGTAATTTACCTACATTCTTTATTGTTAGCATATTCCCTTTTGTTTTGTTTTCTTTCTTTAAAATACTCATCGATTCGTTGTAAGTATATCTTTGCCCTTCTACTTATTCTGCCTCTATCATAATAGTTAGTATTCCTATGTATTAACCTATGTATTTTGTATATGTTCTTTATTCTATGTATCATATCTTATCTATTTGTATTTGTATTTCGTTACACACTTCATATTCCTCAATCTTAAGGAAGTATTTCATTAGGTATTCCAACATTAGTTTCTTTTGTTCGCTATTCAATCCTTCCATTTCCCAATTATTATGTTTAGCTAAATGGAATTGTTTTCTAAATACTATATCCATTACCTTTGTATTATCAATCATTCCACTATCCATATACTCTATTTACTTATTCTTAATTCTTTTATTGCCTTTACTTCCTTACCCACTTCGTTTAGCTGATGTAGTGACATTATCATTACTATTATTCCCACCGTCATTAGTATAAAGGTTACCGCCTCTATTATTTCACCCTTTGTTATTTTCTTATTCATATACTTTTGTTTTATTTATTTATTCCTTTATAGATTGTATTATGGTTTTGTGTACTATTTATCCATTGGTTATGTCGTTCCCTTTCATACCTTTGTAATCTTATTTCCCGCCTTTCTAATTTTATATCCAACTCCCTTTCCAATTCCCTCATTCTCTTATTATGTTTCAGTATGTTTTGTACTATCCTTATACCCATTACGATACATACCGCCATTATTCCTATCAATGCACCTACTATCATAATGTATCTAATTGTCGCTTTAAGGTATCTATGAAATCTTTACTCGTTTCCATATGTGCTCTAAACACTCCCCACCTATGTAGCGCCGTTTCAGTGCTATCCATTATCCAATACCCATCCTTATCCTTATCCCTATATAATTGGAAATAGATATGCTTAGGATGTACCTTACCCATTGTTTTACCAAATACAAAAGTGACTTTGATTGTATAATAGTTCTCATTAGACATTACATACTCTATTACCCATTGAGCGTGTGTAGTGTTAATCTTTGTATTGACTATGTTAGTTATATTGTGTATTGTTAGTTTCATATTATTTCATTTCTAATATCTGTCTTATTGCATTCATAAAAGTATCCATTCCACTAATTACACCCTTACTTAAATTAAATGCGTTATTCGGTATGTCACTATCGTACATTGTATAGTAATCGTATGTATGCCCATTTTCATTTACTACCTTATTTCGGTTTAGTATTAACATCACAGGTGAGTGTTGAGTTAAGTATATTGCATAGTGGTCATCTTTCTCAACTATATTGTATATCCTATATTGTTTGTCACCATTTATAGTAATAATTTCATCTAATAACTTTCCTCTATTTTCTATTTTTAACATTATATATACATTTTCTACTATCAAAAAAATTTGGGTAACGACACCGGTTCCCCCAGCCCCCGCCACCGATTTTACAAAAAATCCATTTTGATTATTGTTGATATTGATCTTAATACCCTATCCTTATCCTCTAACTTATCCTTTGTTAATAAATCAGCATTGTTTGATTGTGCTGTATCATACATAACATACATACCCTCTACTGAATTTCTACTTAATCGTATTGTATATGTTTTATCATTGTTATTATGTAGTATATGAAATAGATAGTGGTGCTCATACTCCGTTATGTTATGTATATAATAGTAATTACTTAAACTATTTGAATGTACTATCTTATATACCAACGCCTCTTTATTTTTTATAACCAATCTTCTGCTATACATTATACATTCTTTACATTGTATAAAAATAATTGTAACTCTTTTAGAAAACTATCCACTCCATGTAAACTCGGATAATCAACACCCCATACATTATGATTTGTAAAACCAAATGCTGTAAGTGTATATTTATCTATACCCTTAACCCGCTCTCTACTCATCATTATTCTTTGTATAACTTTAGCACCCACCAATGTAGTGGATTGTAAATGAAAAATATAACAATCTTTTAATTTGTTTATTTCGGTTATCATATACACTAAGCTATTAATGTTCACCGATCTTCCCAATGCCTTATCCACATTTTCTATGTTTAACATTCTATTCTATTTTATAGTTTCTAACATTTTTTGCATAAACATTAACAGCCCATCTTTTATTACCAAGTCTCTATTGATTGTAATCTTATCTTCATTCCAATTATTTATCATTTCATAGTATTCACCTCTGCTTTGAAAATGATAATAGGTTTGTTCTTTTTGTTTTTCACCTTTTGTTTCCCTATTCAAAAATATATGCACCAACCTATCACTAAAAAATGAATGTATATCAAATTGATAGTAATTACCATCTAATAAATCTACCGCCTTAATATTACCAATCGTCCACACCTCACCTTTAATTTGTATTGTCTCATGCCTTATTTTATGTATATTTTGTATGTTTAGCATAATCTAGTAAGTTCTCTTTGAATTATATATTTGAATAAATTTATGTTTTGTATATTCGATATGTGTATTATTCTCTTTGCTGATTGTTTACTATTCTTTAATTCATACTCACCATTACCAATACCAGCCCTCATTAGATACAATACTACATAATCATTTGCAGCATTTGTTTGTTTTCGTATAACGATACCATAGTAATCACCATCCTCATTGATATTGATTTTAGTTACCATCCAATTACTACCATCATACGCAACCATTTCATTTTGTAACGCCTCTATATTTGTTATCGTTAGCATATTACTAATATTGATTTTTACTTTCTATTGCTTTATCTATTATTTTGTACATTAAGGATGCCAACTCCGGTGGTCCTTTCATATCATCTTTTGTTACACATATAACAGTGCATATATGCCAGCCCATAACAAATAAGCTATAGCTATCCACTTCATCCGTTTCTAATAAACGAATTTGAAAATATCCATTATCTTCCGAATTTAATCCATGATTATCTGTCAAATTAAAAAAGTAACCACGTTTTTCAGTACTATATTCTACACTCACCACTCTACAACCATTTGCGGTCATTCCTATTATTCTATTTACATTTTGTATTTTTAACATTGTATATATAATTTATGCTATCAAAAAATTTTCCCAACGACACTTTTACCCCCGGCCCCCGCCCGCCAAAAGTGTACTATATTGTTTGCATACAAAGAATAATTTTTTCGGTTGTGTCAAATTCGTCTTTATGAAGCCATAAAGTTTTAGTATTGTATTCCATTATATACATTTTGTTTTCAGTTCGTTTTCTATGTAGTAATATAGTTTCTATTTGGCTCATTTCTTTGTTGGCTAATGTAAATTCATAACAATTATTATGTTCTTTCACTCCAATTACTTTTAACCAATCACTATATTCCTCACCTACTAACCTTTGTGGATTACTAATTGTAAGCATACTTTATTCGTTTATATACCATTTACTAAATTTGAATACTATTTTGAAAATACCGATTATTAATAACATAGGTACTATAACCGGCCACATCAAAGAGAATGTGGTAAATGCTTGTGCGTTACTATCCCAATCATCATATTCGGCATATGTTTTTTCATTATCATAATCAAATCCAATCTTCACTCCAAAGAATTTAAAGAATGTTAATGTCAATAAAAATCCTATTGGATATATTATCATTATTAAGTAACCTGTTATCATATTATTTCTTTTTATTTTCTTTACGTCTTTTGATACATAAATTGTGTAATCGTCTACTTCTAATCATATACCATACATTCAACCCATTAACTATTCCGGCTGCTATTAATACTATTACAAAAGGATTCATATTATTTTCTTTTATCTTTATGTGTATCGTACAAATACCAAATGTATGCAATCATTATACATACTACATACCCTATCGTTTGCTTATCATACATTTATTGAACAAAGCTACTTAAACATTCTAAAATATATTTCATATCACCCATTTGTGACTTAGTTAGCGTGCAGTATTCAGTTCCACATTTTAGTATGTAGAAACCATTTCCATTCATTTCCCTACTTAATTCACATCCCTTAAATAACAGCTCACCTGCCTTTGTTAGATTAATATAGTATTTGTTATAACCTTTCTTTATACCCAATACATACCAACTATCAATAAGGTCTCGTCGGATAATTGCCTCGCTATTTTGTATTGTTATCATATATCAAAGATACGAAAAAAGCCCCAAAATACCAAATAATAGGGTATATTAGAGCTAATCTATTGAGTTTCAATCAGTTATGTATGTTAAAAAGGTGGGTTAAAATCACTCATATTAAGTAAATTTATAATATGTTTACCTAATGATTTTGCCGATAGTAATAAACTTTTAGGAATCAATTGCTCCTCACTATTTACATTCAAACTATATAAAATATTTCCATCAACTTCTTGTGGTGTTCTACTTAAAATTACATTTGTAATATAATTTCCATTCTTATTATCTATTGAAAAAATATACATAACATCTATTGTGTTTATATATTCAATTTTCCACGGATGTGATTCGTACCCTTCTAACTTTGATATGTTTTTAATAGTTAGCACTATTTCTTTTTATCTTTTGTTGTTTTGTAATAGTAATGCGAATCACTTTCACCGGTCAACTGAACTGATGCTGCTTCATTAGATTCAATCTCTGCTCTATTTTGTTTAAATAATTCTACAAACTTTTCACTTGCCGGTGCATTCATTAATATTTCTACACCTTTTTGTGTATCGTGCTCTTTGATACCCGCTAACGTTTGTAATTTTTCTACAACTTCTGGTTCAGGTATATACTCTTTTGGATTCAATATACGTTTTTGTTCTTGCTTTGCACCTACTAACCAACCGATAATAAATGCTGCGATTAATAATACTATCATAACTTATTTATTTTTATTTTCCACTTTTTTCTCTAATCCACTTATACATAAAATCCGGATCTCGTTTGTTCTTTTCATCTTCCTCTAACATTTTGTGTGAACGTAACATAACACTACCTTTGATTGTACCCGTTAAATTATCTTCATCAATTGTCCTATCTAATCCCACATATGACGTAGTTTTTAATTTAATCATTTCAGCTAATGCTGCTTTAGCAATCATATCAGTTCTGCTTCGTTTGCCTTTTGTAGTATCAGTACCCAATAAAGGTGCATCGAAGTCTACATCAATTTCTAAGTTAATTTTATATTTGAATCTCATATTAAAAAGGATTTGTTGGTGTGTGTAATTTTAATTCATCAATTTGTCTTTGTAACTCTTTTATTGTATCTATTATTGAACCCTGTGTATATGTAGTACCATTAAGTGCATTAGTATAAACAACATTAGTTCCACTACTTGCTATTGTGTTTAATATACCATTTGAACCATTATTTATATTTACTACCCCACTTAATGAATGGCTATTATATGTTGGTGCTGATGTTAATTGTCTACTTAACATTTCATCAATAATTTCCTCATACCTTACTCTAAATAATGCTGCCGTTCTAATATCAACTAATTCTATTTTATGTTTTATATTCAAGCCATTGCCATCTAATAATCTAAGTAAGTGCTCATCAATTCCGCCGGCTTCAATCATTAATTCTAAATGCCACTTTGGTTTTTGTGGTAAGTTTAAATTTAACACATCTGCGTAATACATTGTGCCACCCGCATTATGTATTGGATTAACTATTGTATAACCTTTGTAAGTATAACCACTTATCTTATCCCAATTCTTAATTTTCATAACTTTTGATTGTTTTACTTCATCTATTGCTTCTAATACACATTGTAAGTGGTCAGTACCTACCAAATAATCCATATCAATCCATTTAGTATCTTTGCCACAATATTTACATATCCAACTCATTATAAATATTGTTTACAACGTTCTATGGATTCGGTTTCTGCTTCCGCTTTTGCTCTATACATTTGTCTAATGATAATTCCCAATTGTTCATCGGTTAAACTATCATCAAGTATAATTTCTTTACGAACACTCAATGTTTGTTTAGCTAACTCTGCCCATTCTATTATTTGCTGTGCGTATCTTTTTTCCATATTAATTAAACCATTTATCAAATTCAGTAGGCTCAGGTCTATCTACTTTCTTTGTTGTTTTCTTTGGCGTTTTATTTTTCTTTTGTGTTGGTGGATTCAATTCTGCTTTTAACTGAATTTTCTCTCTCATTGTTAAATCCGTCATTCTATGATATTGTTTTAAATCTAATGCTGATTCAACTATATAACAACCCTCACTATCCTGCTTTAACATTTGTTTCTAATTTAGTTATTTGTTTATGTATTCTTGCCGCTACCTCATACCATTCATTCTCTACACATATTTTTAATAAATCCGGCAGCATTGTTTCATCAAACTCTAATTCATTTTGTTCATCCGTATTTTGTGAATACAATTCAATCAATTCATTCATTACACCTTCCATAAACTCACTATCTTTAATAGTATTTATTAGTTGCTGCATAAATAACTTTCGTATTTCACCATCCCCTTTATGTTTGTTACGTCTGTTTTTCATATTAATTATTGGTTGTATCGGTTAACGGAACTATTGATTGTCTATTGGGGTCACCATCGGTTATAACTCTAATAGAATTAATTTCAGCTAAATCCGTTAAAGTGACCTTTTCTATATTAATACCCCACTCTTTAACTTTAGCACCAATTGTTTGTGTTAGTTCAACTTCAATATCAACCAGGTCTTCCCAATTCCTTTCCTCAATAATTTCTCTAATCATTGCACCCGTTGTATCTACTAATACATCAGTCGGATGTGCTAACTTAGTTAAGAATAAATATGCGTTTGCAATATCATATCTTACAATTGCTCTTACTACTATGTTTCTATAATCTAATGATGTGATTGATTGTGGATGTAAGTGTATAGATTGTGTTACAATGGTTTGATGCCATACTGAATCTACGAATGGGATTTTCCAATGTAGACCTGGATCTTTTATATCTTCAAACTTACCAAATCTTAACACTAATGCTTTTTCCCACATATCCACTACGAATACGGGCATTATTGAATGTCCAAATTGTTGTATTACTGCTATTAATTTATCAAACATAACCTTTATTTTTATAAAGATACGATAAATTATTTAAATTACCAAATCTTACTGAGATTTTCTATTCTTAGCCTTTACATCAATAGTACCTTTTGTGTTGGTTTTACCTACTGAATTACTAGTTGCCACTTTATTTTGTTTCTTTTTGTCAGATTTGATTATGTTTTGTAATAACATATCCTTTTGACTAAGTGATTTGCTCATATTCTATATCGGGTATTATTTGTAGAAAAATGTATTCATATGGATTTTGTGGATTTTTTACACAATGTTCCGCTTGATATAACTCTTTTGCAGCTTGTACATCATTAATACGGTCTGCATTAATGCGTTTCGTAACGATACATAGTTTATCACCATACCTTAGAAACTCTTTTATTATCATTTCGTTTCTTTTTTCTTTTGTTCTGCTAAATATTCACCAAGTATTTTACTTCCCTTTTTAGTTGTAAGTAATTCTTTTTGTGAAACAGGTACGCCATTACGATATACTCTTAATTCCATATCCTCACCATTTTTTAACATAAAGAAATGCCACTCAGGTATAAAGAATTGTTTTATTTTTCTAAATATATTCATAATGTAAAGATACAACTTATTTTATAAACTTCAAAATATTTTCATACATAAAATTATGCCCTAATTGTCCAAAGTGCATATCGTCCACTACACTTTTAGTTTCATGTTTAATTATTAGATGTTCGTTTCTATCTATACAATTAGTAACTCCCGCTAAATGATTATATGTTTCACCATCTATTTCGAATGTAATTAAATTAGATTGGTCTGCTAATTTGGTATATTCATTTATTTCATCACTAATACCATCCATTGACCATATAAATACTTTAGCACCGATATTAGTTTCTATATATTTTAATAGTGTAAGTATTTGTTTTATTGTTTCTACTATGAATGGTACTTCAAAATCTAAATGTGTTAAATAGAAATGCTGATACTTACTATCTTCAAATACTAAGTCCCCACCTTTTTGCCATCCATCACTTACCCACTTGCCATTTACTAATAGTGGTACTTCAAATCTAACAAAATGTGTAAATTGAAATAGTATGGTATCATCTTTTGTTATTTTGTGTAAATCACTTAATAATCTTTTGAATTGCTGTTGATTACTATGACCACCCTCTGCCCTTAATTGCCAATCTAAGTTCAATTCGTTTGCTAACTGAACGTAAAATGGATTCCCAATATTACCTAACCAATTTGTATATTCCGTTGGTATAAATCTAATACCATCACCTAATTTTTGTTGATGTGGATTTTCAGTATGCGAATACCCTAATAAATTACCAGCACTATGTGAACATCCGTAAATGTATAACTTATCCATTTTCAAAATGCTTTATAATATCATTTGCTAATATTGTATGACCTATTTCACTTAAATGTCCATCACATACTACTTTATTTGTATGTGCGGTTATATCATTTTCACTAAAAAATTGAGACAATGTGTGATACCCATCTACTAATTTGAATAATCCAGTTTGCTGTTCATCTAAATAATGATCATTTGTCCAAACATATACATTTTTAGATAATTCTTTTAGTATATGTGTTAGTCCTTTAACTTGTCTTAATAATCTATTCTCAAATTTCTTAGAAGCTCTATTGATTACGATTTGCATTAATGTTTCTTTTGATAATGTATCACTAACTATATTAGTTGCCCCCGATAGTGCATTTACATTTATAGTACTAAAATCAATTGGATTAGCACCATCAATATCAAATCTTTGAAAGTAAGATACACCGAATATTACATAATCATCTTTTGATATTTTATCTATATTACTTAGTAATCTATCCAATATTTTTTCATTGCCAGCTCCACTTTGTCCTAAATTTATACATTCTAATCCAAAATGCTCGGCAACGATATCACTAAATAATTTAATATCTTCATCATCTCGTTTTTTTAAATATTCTCTGTATTTAATAGTATTTGGTTGAACACCTGGTTTAAATACTTTACAACCATCACCTGCTGTAAATGAATCACCAAAACACCATAACTTAGCCATAATTTACCATTCAATTAGTTTAACTAGTGGCCACATCGGCGCTATTGTATTGCCTAATACGTATGCATCATCTTCTAATTTAATACGTAATTGTTCAGTATCATACTCCGATACATGTTCATAACGAACAAAGTCTTCCGTAGTTATTTCAGTTGGCACCCATTTATTTTTTGTTAAGACTAGGACACCAAATAAATCCCTATCAACTAAGGATTTATTTCTAAATTGCTCTTTGAAATGTTCAAAGGCACTTAATTGTAACATATTATTTTAGTTTAATTATACTAATTCTACTAACGGCCAAGCTGAATGTCCATTTGAGTTTACTTCAAATGCTGCATCAAATAATGCTTTGTTTTCATCACTTTGGTTTTCGTTTTCAGGATGAATTGCAACATATAAACCAAAATCAGCTTCTGTGATTTCAGTTGGTATCCATTCTCCGTTTGTTAATACTAATACACCATACTTTCCTTCTGCTACCATTTCAGTATAAGCTGCAATAAATGGTTCGAATGCTTCTAATTTTATCATCTTATTTTGTTTTATATAAATATCAAATTATATTAGAATAGATATGATTTGCCATTCGTTCATGTCCTAATTCATTAAAATGTCTATCTATTTCACCATTTTGTTTAACTATATGTTGCTCAGTTGTAATATCCTGCCATTTATAATAAAATGAATAGTTTGGATTATCAATTGTTGAATTAGGTGCAGCTATAAATTGTATAATATTATTGTATCGTTTAAATTCTGGATGTGTTTGTCCTTCGGTACTCCAAACACATAATTTTATATCATTATCATTACACCATTTTAATATTTGTTTTTTAAACCAATTAAAATTTATATCTTTATATTGTTTCATTACATCATTCAATTCATGTTTATGTTGAATAAAAAATGATTCTAAATCTATTAATTGTGCTCTTGTTGGATAAATGTTATACCTATCAAAAAATGTAAATTCAAATATAACTACATCACCTTTTTGTATTTCATCTCTCTTATCTATAAATTGTAATATAGATACCCAATTACATTGGCCAGCGTGAGCTGAGTTATCTAATTCTAAATTTAGTTTATCTGCTAATAGTTTAGGCCAAGTTTTATTAATTTTAATATTACAATCGTGTCCACCAAATCCAGTGGATAATGAACAACCAAATACCCAAAGTTTATTTTTCATTATGTATTATTTACAAAGTCTATAATATGTTTTAAATATAATGGCATTTCAAAATCATCAACAGCAACGATTGGTTTTATCAAATCAAAATTATGTTTTAACTTTGCTTTTACTATACTATCGTTATACATATCATCTGGATATTTGTTAATCATTTCATAGAACGCTTTAAGACCGGCTAAACTATTATCATCAAAGAATGTTTCAAATCCTATTTCTTTTAAGAATTTAGTTGATGGATATTTGAATGAGAAATCATAAAAAATATTACCCATCGCTAATGGTATAATTGATTTTTCGGTAAGTGTATATCTCGGTATCATACCAAATCGTTTATAATCATCTATACTTAAATCAGGATTTTGTGTTTCTACAATTACATAATATTTAAAATCTAATGTATCAACTTTACATTGAACCTGATTAAATCCTGCATCCGTTGTCCATTTATCATTCGTTATATCATAGTTAAAATCATCATTTACATTTAGTGTATTGATATATGATATTACTTTATTGTTATGATGTTCATCTGGCTCACCACAATTATTGTATGTATATTTCAATATCGATTTATCATTTGAACAATAGTTTTTTTGTAGTAAATATACTAAATCTCTATCCCACTTTCTTTTGCCCAAATACGTTTTAATTGTATTGTTTCTAGTTTCGTTATACTCTATTTCTTTATAGTGTTTACTACGCCAAATTGATATTTGTGATTCTATTGAAAATGGATAAAATGTATTATCACCAAACCATTCCTCAATCAACAAATGGTAGTTTGGCATATGTGATATAACAGTTTTACTTCCTTTGTAATCTTTAAGAATTGGTATGATAGTATTTTTCATACGAATTTCATCTATATATTCATGCCTCTCAAATATAACAATTCGTTTGTACTTATTGAGTAAATCTATAATATTTGGTAAATCAAAATGCCTACTAAAAATAAGTAAGACTTCATTTGGTATGTAATTTTCATCTTTATTTTCTATAAATCTACATTCAAAGTTATATAATACATCATCTAACATATACACTTCGTCACCATTTGTGAAAATATCAATTTTAAAAGATGTTATTTTTGTATGGATTGCCATTTCTTTAATATCTCATTTTTTAATTTCAAATGACCTTCACTATTTAAATGAAATCTTTTATCACCAATGTATAATTGATTTTCAATTTGCCATTTATGTAAGGATATATAATTTTCAACTTTAACTATTGTATCATCTTCTAATTCGTTTTCATCAAACCATAAAGTTATTAATTTAATTCCTTTTGATTTACATATATCTTTTAATACATTTAATTGTATTTCTATTTTTTGTTTTTCTTTCACTTCATCAAACCCATATACTAAATAATATTGATAAAAATCAGAAAGTGTTTTTACTATATCGTTTTTATCAAAATTATAAAACTTACTATCTTCATCCTTAAACTTTTTTAATAATTGTTTTTCTGTCCAATAAGTTTCTATTTCAAATGATTCAATTCCTAGTGATGGTTGAAAGTGTATATAATCATTTACTGCTTTAAACCAAAAGGACATTCTATACAAATATGTAAACTGAATAATGATAGTATCTATATCCGATTGTGTATAAATTGTTTCATATACTCTATCTAATATATTTTCATTTGATATTCCCTTTTCCGCTACAACCATTGTCTCCAATCCCACCTCATTTGCAAACAAATCAAAATATGCATTTCCATTTATGGCTTCATAATCTCTAACACTATGTGAACATCCTGATATTAATACTTTCATTATTTAATATCTTTTTTCAATACACTAATTATATTGTCAGCTATAATCCAATGTGTTTCTAAATTAGGATGTCTATCTTTAACTATTCCATTGTATTTGTTAATTATACTATCATCTTCTGCTATAATCTTTATTTTATCAGCAATCAATGCTGCTTCAATTGTATCATATACTCCAAGCGTAATAATTCTATCATTAAAGAATTCATTTTGTTTAAAGTATTTATAAAACTCATTTGTTTCATTTAACACAAAACATTTTTTTATCCCTTTACTTTCAAACTTTTTTATATTTTCTTCTATTAACGATACTTGTCCTGTTATATAATAATCTATGTACGCATCTAAATCATAGTTCCAGTTTTCCATAATATATTTATCAAATTCACTATTATATATTTCATCAAGCAATCGTATATTAATTAATCTCTCCTCACCTTTGTATATGAATTTATTTAAGTCTCTAAACGCATCTGTAAACTGAAATACTATGTAATCACATTTTGTTAGGTCTACATCATTATTTATGAAATCAAGCATTAATTTTGTTGTACCACCATTCTCATATCTAACTATATCAGTAGTATTAAATTCATTTGCAACTAATCTACTGAAACGATTTTCTTCAATAAACTTAATGTGTTCTAATGTATAATCATTTCTATCAAATGCCTCGGCAGATAAATTGAGGTGAGGTAGGTTAGAATAATAATGTAACCCCTCACCCCAAGTTATTGAACTTCCTGCAAATACTATTGATTTCATTTAAAACTCTCCATTTAAAAAATCTTCACCCTTATAATCAGGATGATTTTCTTTCATATTATCAATACCTCTTACCCAAAAAAATGAAACGATTGCAGCCATTATAAAGCTGCAACCGATTCCTACTACATAACTCATTATCATATATTATTCTTTTATTTCTATTGAACTCCAATCATTTGTATCAGTGTCCCATATCCATATTGGATTTGCTAATACATAACGAATGTTTAATAACGATGCATTCAAACTTACCATACCCTTTACAGGTACTTCGGTTTCCTCTTTAATCATTCCACCACATTCATGTATGTGTCCAAATACGTGGACCTTAGGGTGTATGTCGTTGATTCTATTGGCTGACATCTCACATCCTACATTATAGTTACCTCTTACACTCACATCAAATCTACCATATCTAGGTGTATGTGTCACTAACAAATCTACACTACCATCCGTTGGAACTTTTTGCCATACTTCATCTAATTCTGTGTTTCTATGTTTCATAAATGCCCACATACCAAATACAGGAGACCAAGGACTACCATAGATACCAATGCCATCAATATTTACAAATTCATCTTCTAAATAAGTAATTGATGGATTTAATTCTAATAGCTGTTTAGTCCTTTGTTTGTTTTGAAATACAAAATCATGATTACCCGCTATTAATACTTTGTGTTTTGCATTTTGCTGACTATACCAATTTAAAAATAAATCAGTTTCATCAAACTCACCATATCGCGTGCAATCCCCACTATGTACCATAATGTCTACATAAGGCAATTCACCATATAATTCAGTAATCTCACGATGTCTACCATGAGTGTCACTTAAAAACATTATTTTCATAACTAATTAATTTATCTATTTCCATAATAGCATTTAGTGAATTAAAACAACCATTTACAACTTTATAATTGTTTATTAATCGTTTTTGTACACTATCACTATTGTATATTTGTTTTACTTCATCCATTGATAATTCGTTAAACGATTTTAATGCGTTAACAAATGTTTCTATTCTTTGTGTTTCACTTTGGGTTTCATCCCAATCTGCGTCTAATCCAAACACATCTTCAAATGTCTCAATACCATTATTTCGCAGTGCTCTATTAAAGCCACTACATTGTAAAGATAAGAATATATTTTTATATAGCCAAGCCCTTAATGTTTTTTCTGTTATTCTTAAATCATCCCCACTATCACCACTACTTTCTATAATAAATGAAATGTAACTATCAGCTGATAATGTGTTTATTTCTTTAAACATTTCCGTAGTATTACTACCTTGTATCACACCATTTTCGACATCTTCTCTATTTTCTAATAAAACAAATTCGTTTTTAGATGCATCTAATAAAGCTACATCAATTATTAAATCATCATCACCACTTCTACCACCACCTTTACTATTTCTATATTCTAAAAACTCTTTAACATTTGATACATCATTAAATGTGTCTTTTTTTATTATATTACCAAATGTATAATAGCAATCAGTTAATGTTGTTCCTTTTAGTAATTCAAATGCTTTTAATCTTCGTAAATTAATAGAACGATTAAAAAAATTATACTTTTTAGACCTAATTTCTTTTAATTGTATATCATTTGAAAATACCAATTTGAATGGTAAACATTTTGAACGCAATGCCAAATCATATTCAGATGTATCTTTATCTAAATGTGTGGTAATAAAAAATATTCTGTGATTTGCGTTTCTATTTTCAATTATAGATTTACGTCTATGTCTATTACAATATTCATGATTGATAAATAAAAATATAGTAAGTTTATAATCATTATTTATATTTGCATTTATGTAATCAATATCATCTAATTTTATGAATAATACATCTCCATCGGCTATTTTGTGAATGTATGTATAATCATTTTGTGGTATTTCTACCAATGTATAACCATTTTTTTCAAAATAACTAAATTCTATACCATGATATTCGTTATGGTAAATAAAATTCATTATGGTCTTAAATCTTTAATAGTAGCAACTATATCTGCTTCATCTTTATATATTTCCTTAACCTTATCCAATGCTTCGTTATAAGCCAGTTCAGCTATCTTTGCCGCATCATCTAATTTAATATAAGAAAATGTATCACCATCTTTGTTTTTAAGCGAAAGAAAGCCTGTTGCTTTTAATTTGTTTTCCCAATTCATGTGTATTACTTTTTTGAATAAGTATTATCATTTGTAAGTTTCCGTAATAAATCTTGCTGACCTTTTGTAAAGTTACCTTTCTCAGTCAAATGTTTATCTAAAGATTCTAACAATTTAAGTTTACGAGTAAAATAATCTCTCGCTTGTTCTAATAATAATCTATCGTATCTGCTCATTAATTAAATATTTTAGTTATAGGGTCTTGTTTCCAACGATATAATACTGAATTAGTAGTTATACCATCCAAGTAATATACATTGTTTAATTTATATAAATTCATTTTATACATCCAAGCGGTTGTTCGTTTTTGAACTGATATATTATTTTGTATAAATTTATTACTTACATCATTAAGTGTTTTATAGTTATCATTTGTTTTATAGATATTCAATTGAAATCCACCATACCAATTACCATTTATATCACCGGTTCTACTGAATACTATTTCCTTTGTATTATCACCATCGATATCCGCTATGGCAATATCCGTAACCGTACCCCATCCATTTGTACTAGGTGCTACAATAGTAGTTTGTTTACTAAAATCATTATTATTATTCCAAAATATTGTAGATGGTGAATATCTAGCCGGTGGTGGATTGCCTTCCGCTCCACTTAATATAATATCATTTTGTCCATCGTTATCTATATCCACAATTTCGCCGGTTATATATCCATCACCTGCATTGTATTTCCAATCCACTGCTGTAAAATTACCTTTGCCATCCCCATATAATACTTTTGCCGGCTGTCCACCTAAAACGATTATATCTAAATTAGCATCACCATTCAAATCACCACTTGCACCACCATGCCAAAATGCTTTACTTAACATTGATACATCACCTAATTTATATTTGCCTGTTTTTTTGTCACTCAATAACAATGTGTTTGTTTCACCTGGATAGTAATTATTATCCTCATAACCATGATTGACTAAAAACAAATCAGGTAAACTATCATTATTAAAATCACCTACAATTGTTTTACGGGTATTTTGATTACCATTATAATCCGTTGGTAACATACTATTATCTTTTGTATATGATTTACCATTGTTAATAAACACATCTGGTTTTGTATTAAATTCACCATCCGAACTATATGGATAAAATATGTCTTCTCTACCATCATTATTCATATCAACATAAACAAATCCATAGTTATTAGTTCCGTTATATCTACCCACATTTTTAATACCAAATCTATTTCTAAGTGAATCAATATTAATAAATTTATTAGTATTTTTTAATTCATATGAGGTTTTACCATAATATACAATTTTAGGTAATTCCATTGGTGTTATTGGTGTAACTACAACGGGTGTAACGATTATCGGTGCAGTTTTAGAACATCCAAATAATGTCACTACGATTAATCCTAATATAATTTTTTTCATATCTTAATTTTTAACAAATAATTGAATACCTACTATAACAAATCCTAAACCTAAACATAATGCGTTCTTCATACCCAATGGTTCTTTGAATAGAAAGTGGGACATCAATGTGAATATAATCACACCAATACCAAATCCTAACAAACGGGAAGGCCATATCTGTCCACCAAATCCTACTATAAGTCCATTTACACTTTGTATATAAACCCATCCCAGTGGTAATGATGCTAATATAACTAACCATTGATATTTTTCATACCATCCGTATTTGTAACTACCTTGCAATTGTAGAAACGTCCCTATCTGGCCTAATATACCAAATAAGATACCTATTATTATTTTATTGTAATTCATTATCTATATTTTTCTTTTAATATTCTATCGTAGTAATCAATTGTTTCTTCAACACCATCCTTACTACTTCTCCAAGTTTCCGGTGCTTCTCTTTTACATTGTTCTATTCTCTCACGTTTAGATTTAGTTTTATCGGTATCGTATTCATAATATAACCATGGTTCCCAATAATGGCTACCATATGGACTGTAAAATGTTAATGCTATTTGATAACCAAAGAACACAAATGATAATACAGGATTCCATTCATGTCTATAATCAGTATCACCCCACTTTGTTTTCCAACCTAAACTACAATAACTAATTGCTATCTTAAGTGGAACTGCTTTTGTATATCCTTTGTACATATTATATAGCTGTGTATCAGTCACTAATACTTTATTCTTATTAGCCTTATGTTCCTCTATTGCTTTTTGTATATCTTGCTCATTATACTTAACCCAGTTTCTAGGGTAAAAGTATGGTACACCTATTTGTGTTTTACCATAATAGAACCCAACTTTGAATGGTTTGAATGGTGAATTTAATATCTTTAACCACCTAAAACGATTTATTAGATATTTTAATTCAAATTTTAACTTTCTCATACTATCTATCTATTTAATTTTGTTATACATTCATCAACTTTATCTCTTAACCTACCACCAAACCCCCAATCACCATCAACTTGAACATGCCTCCACATTGGAATACGTGGTGTCATCCATTTGAACTCAGCACTTAATTTCATATCATCAATTGCAATCCAATTTGAAATCTTATTGGATTTAACCCATTGTAATATTTGATGTGCTCTATCAAACTCTAAAGATGGATTACTCATTTTATTCCATATTCCCATTTGTCTGCTATTCAAATGTGTAGTTGTATCAATTAAGCGAGCATAGATTCCATATTCAATAAAGACATCACTCATTTGTTTTAATGTGAAATGCATTTTCCAATCTGATGATAAAACCAATTCAGCATTTGTCACTTCACATATTTTAGCTAATGCTTCACAATCTGCTTTATCCCATGCGTAAGGTATTGTAAACTCTGCTGATGTGTTTTCATTTATCTTAACCTTACCATCACCCCAACTTCCCCAAGCCAAAGGGCCATCTACATCTATGAATATTATTTTCTTTCTCATAACTTATTATTTGTTTGTTACATTATCCCAATCATACAATACTTCTTTGAAATAGTTAAGTAATGTGAATGGGTCTTTTACATCATGCAATCCAAAGTTATATTCCAATGGTGTAGAATTTATACCATCCCATAATCTCATTTTATATGAATCAGTATCACCCCAATCATGATGTCTATTCATACGAGCTGTAAAAGTAGTTGAATAAATATTATCATGTTCAAATTTAAATTCATAATAATCAGGTTCTTGATTCCAATCCATCACTTCAATATCTTGTGAATTGATTGATACTATTTTATCTATATTCTTTATTGTTATCATATTATTCGTATTCGTTTCTATCAATATTAATTACATATGGAAAACGTGGTATACCATCGGGCGTTAGATTGAAATACTTAATCGTTGCCTGTTTACCAATTAATTTCTTTTTACTTTTTAACATCTCAGCGGTTTCATCCCAAGTTCCTTTTACATTTGATTTGAAAGGTTTACCATCAATCGTTTCAAATACCATATAACCAGCAGTACCAGTTCGATTACCCTCACCCTCTACGATATCTAAAATAGTATATTCATCATCAACAAACGATTTATGTTTCAATAAGTTCTTACTTCGTTTGTTTTCATATTTACCATCTATTCTTAACATCTGACCTTCATAACCTGCTTCTACATATCCACCATATAATTCCTCAACTGCTTTCTCACTATCAACTTTATATGTTTGTACTATCCTACAATACTTACCCATCTCTAAATAAGTTTCAAATAGTATTCCTAAATCGTATGCTCTATGTACAAAGTTTTTATTTGATGATGGTAAATCGTAGATATGATACTCAATATACTTTTTACTTTCTTTTAAGTCCGCATCGGTTGGTTTTGTTTTCTTAACTAACGATACAATCTTATTGAAATCATTAGCAAATTTATCACAATATAATTCACCATCTAATATCAAATCCGAATTAACTAAAAATAAGTTTCGTAATGAATCAATGATATGTGGTGCTGAAAGAATTGGTTTACCATTTCTACTAAACATACCATCTTTTGTCACTACGCAACGAATACCATCTAACTTAGCTTGCGAATAAATTGGATATGTAACCTTATCTTTACAATCTTCCCATTTAGCAGCTAACATAGGTTCAAAGTATTGTGTTTTGTTTATGTGTTTAATATTCTCAAAGTAACCACTTTCTAATTTCTTAGTTCGTTTAGCTACCGCCTCAGCCATTGTTTGTTCTTTATCCGTAGTTTCATTTGCTCTACCTACATTCTTACCATAACAAATTGTCCACTCATTCGTAGTAATAGCACCACCAACTTGTCCACTATGAGTTCGGTATTTGTTACCCACTACTTCAATTGTCCACTCTTGCGTTGCACCCGTCTTTGTTTTTTTGTAAATTGTTTCTAATTTCATATTATGATTTTTTATTATATAATAAGGTATTCTCTCAACTCAATACATAAAGATACGACTTTATATTGGATTGGCAATGCCTAAAAGATACTATTTTTGAAAGTTTTTATTGAGTATCAACGAGTTACGTCAATATAACCCTAACATATTAGTTTTTTTTATCATATTCACTATCTAAAACGCCTTGCATTGAAGCTAAGAAATTATTTTTATTTAATAATCTATCTTTAGGCCATAGTGTTGTTGAAATAAAGTTATCATATTCTTCATAACATACATAAACATTATAACCATGTTCGCCTGCTTCTCTTTCAATTTGAATTGCTGCACCGACACCACCCTGTCTTTTTAAACGAATATTATAATGTTCTGCGTTTATATGATGTTCCCTACTATCACATTCTTCTACACCCACAACTTCCCATTTTCCAATGTATGTGTATTTTAATTTTTCTATATTATTTAGTTTTAGCATATTATAATTTTTGTATTTTTTCCATTACATCCGTTACATCCATTGGTCTCAAATAACCAATCACATCATTTGTAATTGGTGTATCGTAACATATCTCACCATCTTTGAAAATGGCCAATTCATATAATCCTTTATCACCACCATAGGTATAAGGACTTTTCACTACTGATACTTCATACCCATTATCAAATTCAGTTCTACTTACAATTCCAAATTCCTCACCCATTGGGTTTGATTTGAATATTATGTCATTAAATGTTTTCATAAGTTATTATGGTTTAAGTTTAAGAATATGTTTACAAGTTTGTGGTGTTGCCTTACTATATTGAAACGCCGGACACGTACAACTCCAATCACTAGTCCCCAATACATTTTCTGTCACTTCGTATGTTGTATTAGGACCTGAACTACTTTGTACAATATGTTTAATTTCCGTAAAGGTTAAATCTGTCATACCCATCATATTAGGTCTTATATCTTTTAAATCAACCTTATTTGCCACATCATACATATTACTTAGTACAAATTCTTTAAATGAATTTACGGTTTTCATTAGTGATTTTGGTATTGGTAGTTTTTCATGCAAATACCAACCATCCGTTCCCTCACCTAATACACATATCTTAACATTGTATTGTTCGTTTTCCCAATCCATTTCAAATAATATTACATTATTCCAATGATTATTACCACTATTTTGGGTAACAAAAAATCCTTCCTTACACACATCTATCATAACAATTTGACTACCTATTGTTAGGTTTTCATTATCTATTTTTATAAAGTTTTCTGGTTTTTTCATATCTTATACATTTTAGCATTTTTTATTTTTGTTTGTTTATCATTTTCTCCAATCAATATATCAATTGTATTTCTATATCGTTTGTTCATTACATCTTCAACTACATAAATTCCATCATATTCACCGCACCCAGTCAATTTAACTTTAGTACCGAATTTAAATCCTCTGTTATATAAATCTCTACTAACAGCTATGATTCCATGTTGTTTTATTCTTTTTGGATTAATCTTAAATCCACTAGCCGTAATCAATGGTGTACTATCACATTCCTCTATGGATGGTGTATATGTAGTGACTGTTACATTTTTTGGTGTAATCGTTTTAATCATTGTATTGATTCGTAACTCTTCACGTTCCATTTCGTAAGGTAACAATACCATTGTGATTGCTAGTATTATATTGTAATTCATAACTTATTTTTTATTTACATAATCGGTTTGCATTTGTTTTATTCTTACTATTTGCTGACAAAATAGTTTCAAATCTTTTACAAGGTTAATTGGTAAATATAATTCTCTGGTTGAACAATGTAATGTATACCACGCATCATTATTGGGATTTTTATCCAAAACAAAATGCCAACCACCATCACCTATTGTAAATCTAAAATGATATTGATTTGCATCATCCTCAATTGAAACTTTAGATATACTTCCACCTAATTGGTTTTCCATTAAAATACGAAACTTATCAATTACTCTTTCGTTTAAATCTAATTTTAATTTCATAACTTATAATTTTCTTTTATGTCTTTCTTCAAATTTAGATTCTACTAACTTTGCTGCTTTATTATATCCTTTATCTTTTAGTAATATGATTGCAAACATATCTGCTGCAATTTCATCACCATCGTTTCTATCCTTTGTGTGTTT
>Ga0114982_1000401_pt1 | contig 23177 bp, 33 predicted proteins | sample Shrwel_input2_FT_FD_87183 | JGI IMG/M metagenome (GOLD analysis project Ga0114982, IMG submission 87183) | Subsurface microbial communities from deep shales in Ohio, USA - Utica-3 well 1 S input2 FT | ecosystem: Environmental > Aquatic > Deep subsurface > Shale gas/oil reservoir > Produced... | reverse complement strand
ACTTTGTAAAATACAAAGTTATATAAATAATTCAAAAATAAAAAATATTGATTTGAAGCAGTTTGTTCTAATTTTTCTGTAGTATTTAATAAGTAATTCTTAACTGTTTTAACAATATTCTTTGGAGAATAATCCAACTCAATGTATTCAAAAGTAGTTAAATTATTTTCAATTGCTTGCTTAATCAATTCAAGGTTTCTTTGCGTACAATAAAAAACATTTTTAAAACCTGCAGCATACAGACTTGGAATAATATATTCGCCGATGTAAACATCTGTACTATAATTTCTTCCAAAACAGTCTTCTCCTTGAGAAGCATCTGTATCTCCAATTAATATAATTTTTTTAAAAGTATTTAAATAATCAATTATAGTAATAGGTTTATTTAGTTCATCAGTAGTAGAAATTTTTAAAGTGTTTTCTGTATTGTAATTAGTAATAGTCAACAAGTTTCTATAATCTTTATCTTTTGAAACAAGTTTATCAATAGTAATACAACCTTGATAAATACCTTTGAAATAAGGTTCTTGAACTGGCACAGGCGCAGTAACTACACCATTTACAATAACTGGAGGTTGTACTACAGGTTTAGCTTTTACAACTTTTGGTAAGTCTTCATAATTAATGATTTGGATATCAAAAGAAGTAGTAAAAAAATCTGCAAAAAGTTTTACTAAACTTATGTACTCTTCTATACAAGGAATATGACCACTAATTAAAACAAAAGAAGCACTGGTTTTATTATTTGCAATAGCATATTGTGCAACTCTGTCTGCTTTATAAACAGTTTCTGTTTTTTTTCTAACAACTATTGTTTTTACTAGTTTAGCATGGACTGTTAAAAATCTAAAATTTTTCTTATATCTAGAAGTTTCTCTTTTAAAATCCCCGTGATCGCCTTTTAGAGCACAGTATTCAAAATCAGTATAAAACTCATGAATAACTTCTAAACCTGTACGAAGAACCTGTTGTAAATCGTTAGGATGAATTGCTTTAAATTTTTTTAAATCATGTCTACGATAGTTATAACTATTATCTATATCACTTGGTACAATATGTTCAGTTTTAAAAATTATTCTTTGATTGAATATATTAGGCAAAGAAATTTCTGGAAATACATTTTTATATATTTCTAAAAATTCTTTTAATTTATAGTCTTTCTGATTAGTAACATGATCTTCAATGTAATCAGCGACAGTTTTATAAGTAAAATTAATCCAATCTTTTTCAACACTTTCAAAAACATTTTGAATATATTTAATATTAGATTCTGACTCTTCAATAGACTCTCTATTCATAGGAATAGTAACAGAGCCAATTGGAATTTCAAGAACTAAAGCACCTGTAGTATAACTACTAGTCGGACTTAGTAAATTACTTTCATTAATAGCAGGTTTAATAATATACTGTAAAGTATCATTATTAATATTTAGTTTTGTATAAGGATACAAAACACCGCCAATACTAATGAAAACTTTTTCACGGGTATTATATTTATTATGCGTGAATTTAAATACTTTTAAATTCTTAAACGAGTTAACTAATTTGTAAGTATATTCAAAAAAGTATTGAGTACTTGGATCTTCTATATCATGAAAAAATAAAGGTTTTAAATGAAAGTTAAATAACTGATTATCAAAAGCTTCTTTAAAAGAAGCTGCATGTTCTGGTAATGCAGGAACAATAAACTTCAAACCGTTAGGTTCTTGTGTAGGACATGTATCTATAATAATAAGTACAGGAGTTCCACATTCTTTTTTATACCAAAGACCTGTATACTTGATACCATTTTTATAAGATTCAATATTAAAAGAATCTACTAGTGCAAAAGGACTTTTTGAACCTAATCCAAAACCACCAGCTAAAGTGTTAGTTGTAGTTTTGTTAGAAGAGAACAAAGTATTTAGATACTTGTTAATTTCATAGTCATCCAAACCTGGACCAAAATCTCTAATAATAAAATTAGAATCATATTTTGATGGAAGTTGTACATGAAAAGCTTTTTCATTTCCAATTAGAACGTGTGCATCTAAAGCATTTGTACAAAGTTCTCTGACAATTGCTCCATACGGATTTGTATAAAGATTCTTTAAAAGTAAAGAAAACATCCGACCATTTGCTTCTACACCCATCAGTTGACTTTCAAAGTCTTGTGATGTTTGTGTAGAGTCTATTGTAGTATTTAGTAACATATTTTTCCTAAGTAATTGCTGTCTTTATTATTTCTGTTATTTCTAACAAAAAACCATCTTCTGTTTTTATAAAGTAATCTTTTAAATTATTGCTAATAATAAAATTAAATAGATAAGGATCTTCTTCTATACTAACAATGTAACCTAAATTAAACATAAACTCTTGAAAGTTTAAACTCTGTACAAGTTTGTCAAATATTATAAATGAATAGTCCTTATCTATAAAATTTAAAAGCATTTTAGATTTGTTTTTTCCAAGAGTAGTTAAAAAACTTAAGTTATTAAAACCATTGGCAAATAAATTTATAAAAAGAAGACTGTAGATATACAAATTATTTTCTACTTGAAAAACGTTAGTTCTATAATCATTATTATAAGTAAGTTCTTGATAATAACTCAATAATAAATTTATCTTATCTTGGGTTAAATTTGTTAGTTTAACAAATTGTCTGCCAGCTTTATCTATTTCAAAATCTTTAGTGATATATGCACTGACTAAGCATAAAAATCCAGCATTAATTTTTAAATTGCTAGGTACTTCAATAACTTTAGTCATTCGCAGATATTTAAAAATATCTGATTTATTTTTTAAATTATACTTTGAGTACAAATATTTGTACTCATCTTTTGATACTTTTTTTGAGCTTATGTTAATTTTGTAAAAAATTTCTGCATCTTTTTCATTTTCAAAAAAACAAATGTCTTTATCAGAAGTTATAAAGTCTGAAATTTTAAACAAATTTTCTGAGTTAAATTTTTTAGGGTTATCAATAAAATAATAATCACCTGCACTTAGTAACTCTGGTAATAATTTTACTGTAAAAGAATTTGTAGAAAAATCTGTTGCCTGTCTCCCGACAATTTCAACAGATTTTTCTACAGTAAAATTATTATATTTTGTTTTTATTGTTAGACTATTTTTATTAGATTTCAGGGACAAACTCGTTATCCTCATTTATGTATCCTTCTCTAATATCCACGCCAACTGGAAATAGTGGAACGTTATATTTAGAAAGGGCTTGATAATTAACAGTTAAATATTTTCCAATTAAACTATTTTTATTGTTAAAGTATTTAAGTAAGTTTGCTTCTTTATTACCTAAAACACTACCTACATCAAAACTTGAGTATCCTTCTTCATTACTAAACTTATTTTCACAAAGTATTTGAATTTTTGTTGGATCATTCTCAGCAAGATAGATATCTAAAATTTTAAATTCAGTCTGTTCCATTACTTTATACTTAAGTAAAAACTCAGATCTATCTCCAAAAGAATAAGCAGCACTTCCATGTCTTAACATAAGCCCTTCAAAGCCTTTATCAATCCAAGATGTTGCTAATTCTTTCATCTGCTCTTCTGTTTTTACTTCAGTATTATGTACAATATGAATTAAATTACTATTTAAACTAACTATTAATAAGCCTTTATAATCAATAAAACGATCAAAATAATTATCATTAATATTTTGATAATCTACATAATCATAAATATAGTAACAGACATCATTAGTAGTCCAAGTAATTTCTGTGTCAGGATCATAAACTTCACAATATTCATCGTTATTAATTAACGAAGCTAATATTTCAAAAGGTATGTCAGGATGATACAATTCACCATCAAACATACAATCAATAGTATCTTCACTAATTAACAAATTTAAATCAGATTCTAAATGAACTAGTCGTTTAAAATCTTTAAATGTTCTAGATGTAAACTTTGTAATTTTCTTATCTTTAACATGGACATTACAACGAATACCGTTCAGTTTTACAGAAGCCCAACAATTTAAAGGTTTAGTCCAATCTACAAGATGGCGTTTATCTTTATACTTATGAGCTAACATAGCTTTAGGAGCTTTTAAATAACTTTCTTTGTCTAAAACATAGTCATCATCAAATTGTTTTTGATACAATTGTTCAAGCTTTAAAGTAGCTTGCTCTTGTATTGTAGTTTCATTTGATTTTCCTTTGTTTTTACCAGCAATAACAAAAACAGATTTTGTTTGTTGTTTGCCATCTTCGTAACCCCATTGTATTGTAATTTCAATACCTTTAGGAGTTACTTGATAGTCTGTACTAGCTTTCCATATCTTCCATTTAGATGTTTTAGATTTTGAATATAAAACTTTATTATTCATATTATCCTTATAAAGTGTAAAATTATTTAGAAGCTCTTTGATAATGAGCTAAAAGTTTATTTGATTTGTGAGTGTTTAAAGCTTTAATTTCTTTTGTTAAAAAAGATTTATTTTTACTAGCTACAGATTGTAATATTTCAAATATTTCTTTAAAAGTTAAAGTCCTATTTAAAGCATAATTAGATCTATTACAATTTACAATAGTTAATAACTCATCATCAAAATAACATGTATAAATATTATCAAAGTAATTTAAAGGTTGCATATAATATAAAATATCATTGTAATAATTATGATCAAATATATCAATATTATAATCATTACTTAAATAATTATTATTTTTTAATAAATAAACTATTTTGTCTAATTCATGCTGAGTAAAATACTCTGGATACTTACTAGCAAAAGACTTAAAATAATTTATATTTAAATAATTTAAGTCTTCAGTAGGACTTAAGTAATCATCTAAGTAAGCATACTTAAAAATTAATGCAAAGAAGACTTCTTTTTTATTCTTTATTTTTTCACTTAATATTAAAAAAGTAAATATTAAATTGTTTAAGTATATAAAATTTGACCAGACTTTTCTATAATTTTTAATAGAGTCAACATAAAATTCTTCAATGTTATCCATTAAAAGATTAATTTGAGTTTCAGTATAGTCTGTAAAAATATAATGTTGTATAGTCTTTGTATAAATTATTTTATTATCCATAAACTACAAAACCTGAAGTATCTTGTTTAGCTTTTCCTTTAGCAATAAGTCCAACTATAACTGAAGATTTATCTTTAATTCTAAGATCATCTTTGTCGCCATCTATGACAGTTAAAGTACGATCTTTAACTTTCCAAACAGCGGGAACTGTATCACCAAAAACAACAGCAATATTCATATCAGAATCTAAAGCTTTAATAAGATCTTGTTCTGTAGATTCTTCTGATCTTGAATATGTTAAATGATAATTCTTATATTGACTTACTTTACGATTATGCACTTTAGTATAATCGTAAAAATTAAGCTCAGAAAATTGGGAAAAAATTCCATACTTTTCCCAAGAAATATCTGAAGTACCATTTAATCTAACATAAGGTGTTATGTTATTATCTTTACAATAATTAGAAAATAAAGTTAAATCATTTTTCAAGATAGTTAAAAATTCATCTTTTTGTTCAAAAAACAATTTTGTTTTTCTAATTCTTGCATTCATTACATTACTAAATTTACCGCGTCCTGCAGTAAATAAACAAGCTTCTTTACATCCGCTTACTAGCTTTTGGGCAAGTATTATAACCGCTAACATCTGAAGGAGCTAAGTATAGAATTGCTGTTAATTCTGTTTCAGAATCGCCTTTACTAGTTTTGGAATTACTTCCAACAGCTAGTAGTTTTAATTTTGAATTTAAAGTTGAAAGTTTCATTATCTTCTTTTTTTAAATTATCTTTTTAAAATTGTACTCAAATCTACTGGAATGTAATCATGAGGTTTAATAATTTTACCTTGTTCGTTTTTTAAACATTTACCAGTAACTGGATCTACTTTAGTCATGTTGTTATTATGCACAGCATCAAAACAAGTTTCTAAAGGAATATCAAAGGCAACTGCACTTCCTGTATTAATATAATCAATATCAGTAATTGCATCACCAACTTCTATTCTATCAAAATCTACATCTTCAAGTTCAATAGCTTTTGTTATTTGTTGGATGTGTTTAAAATAACTTTCAATATCTGTTAAAGCAAGGCTATCTGCATTTAAAACAGCTTGATAAAGTTCTAAAACTTCTTCACTAATTAAACTTAAACGTAGTCTAATAGTTTTAAGTTCTTCTAAAGTAATTATGCCGTTATGCATAAAAGTTGCTGCAGGATCGTATTGACCTGCAGCTTGCATAAATTCTTTTACACAATCAATATGTGTTTTAGACAATTAGACAGAACCTTTAATAGCACGTTTTACTGGTGCAGCATAGCTGAAAGTTCCACGACGTGAAGCAGGAATTAGTAGAGCTTCGCCGGTCGAAGGATTACGACCATTACGTTCTGCAGTAGGAGCAGTACCAAAAGTACCTAGACCACTAAGAGCAACAGTAGCTTCTGGATCAGTTGAAATAGTTGTAGTAATAGTACCGATTAGAGCTTCAATAACTTGTTTTACAACTTTTTGAGTTAGTTCAGTTTCAGTTGCAATTGCGGCGATTAGTTCTTGTTTGTTCATGGTTAATACCTATATTAAATTTTATTAGTTAAGATTGAATAAGCTAAATGACCTGCAAGAGAATCATTCGAGTCGTACTCGTTAAAACTTATATTGTAGTTTAATAACATTTGTTTTAAATCTTGAGAGTCTTGATCAGATTCTTCTTGTGTTTGTACTCTACCAAAAGAGTCAAAGTCGACACAACGATTTAAAAAGATGTTAATGTTATTGTATGAATTAAATTCTTTTAAAATAAGTTTATTTAATTCTACAGTTGATGTTGCATATTTATCTCCGTAAAAACTAGCAAGTAATAAAGGAGAATCACATATTAAATAATCTAAATTTGAATCATTTAATATTGACATTCTTCTATGCTGTTCACCGAATATAAATAGTTGATTTTTAGTCAAAAGATGGCTACAACCAGAAAATACTAAATCTTTTGCATATTCACTTATGTATTCACATCTGACTTTTCGTTTTTTTAACTCGTAAGTTAATCCAAGAGCAGTTGTACTTTTACCTGCTCCAGAGCTACCAAAAATATTTATAACTTTCATAATTTATCTATGTACCTTTGTAAAGCTTCTGAACTTTTTGAACACAGTTGTTTTTTATAATAAATTTTATAACGTGTTAAAATTTGTTTTTTATTCTGTACATCTAAAGCTATAGCTCTATTTAAAGCAGCAGGTATAAATACACAATTATCTTTTGAATAATGTCTCAACGAATTGTTTGAGATTAGATCTTTATCTAAGTGATAGCTAACTCTATGAGAGTTTTCCATATTTATAACGTCTAACAAAAATTTAGAAAAAGTTTTCCAATCTTCTGAAATAGTTATTTTACCTTTTGATCTATTTACTCTTGTTCGCATACAACGCCATTTTTGATAATAAATACAATATTTTTTTGTATTATTCCAATTTTTTGTTGCTGATCCTGTAAGATCATTTACAAAATTATCGGCTGAAGTTGATACAGTTTTTTTAAAAAATAAATTTACATTATCCAATGTAATTTTATCAGATTCCACTTTACAATTAGTATACATTTATTATTTTTAATCTATTAGTAAATTATTTACAGTTGTCACAGTTACCACAATGATAACTATCAGAAACAGTTTCACCAAAATATTTTAAAAAGTTAGCTCTTCTGCATTTTATAGTTTCACAAAAATAAACCATTTTTGTAATTTTTTGTGAATTAATAGAAAGCCTCTCTGGATTTTTGACTGATTGTCTTAGAAGCCATTGAGCTTTATTTGCATCACCTCTGGCATATAATAAATAAGAGTCTGCTGGTAATCCATCACGAGAAGCTCTTCCAGACATTTGTGAAAATTCTTCTAAAGAATTTGGAATATCTGAATTTATTACATATCTAACATCAGATCGATCAATACCCATACCAAATGCAACAGTAGCAATAATTAAATTCAAACTCTTATCAATATAAGCTTCTTGAATTCTTTTCTTATCAGCTACAGACATACCTGCATGAAAAAATTCACAAGTAACATTGTATTGAGTTAAAAAGCGTTTCATATTTTCTGCTTTTTCTCTGGTCATACAATAGATTAGTCCACAAGTATCTTTATCATATTTTCTGATAATTTTTAAAACTTGAGAATACTCTTCTACTTTTGGGATGACTGTATAACTAATGTTTGGTCTGTCTACTGGATGTAAATAAACATCAGTAGTATCATCATTAAATTTAAGAACACTTACTATATCTTTTCTTGTAATAGGATCAGCAGTAGCTGTTAAAGCAAGAATAGGTACTGGTTTAAAAATTTCTCGTACCTTAGCAATTTCTACATACTTAGGTCTAAAAGAAGTACCCCAAGAACTAATAATATGAGATTCGTCTATTGCAATAAAAGCAATATCTACGCTTTCTTTTATTAGTTCGGTAACATCTTTTTTTAACAAAGTTTCAGGAGCGATATAAAGTAATTTTATAGGTTTACTTCGTTCTTTAACAGTGTTAACTAAATTTTTAAATTCTAAGAAAGATTCTTTTACATCTAAATTATCAGGCAAGTTTAAAATACTATTAAGAACATTCTTAAAATGATTCTCATCGTAATTTTTTAAACTATCTTTTAAAGCTAAAAAATCTGAATATTGATCTGTTAAATCAAAATCTTTATAAACACGTTTTTTAATTAACTTTGAAAGTTTTAAAATTTCAGATTTGCCACCAGTTCCAGAAAGATCTTCCATAATCTTTCTTTGTTGCACTATACCAGCAGAACTATTTAAAGTTTCAGCCCTAATACCACGCTTAGTTAAGTTTTGAATTTGATCATCCATCAAAGCTAAAAGAGGTGAAACAACAATAGTTAAACCAGGTTTCATTAAAGCAGCTACTTGGAAAACACAAGATTTTCCTAAACCAGTAGGAGCTAAAAATAAAACATCACGACCTTTTAAAATAGATTGAATAGCTTTTAACTGACTTCCGTCGGAATCCGGTCATGCCCCCAATAATATTTTAAAACTTTTTCTGGAGTGTCTAAATTATTAACTAATTCCATATTTATCCAATATATCCTTAACTAATAAACGATCATCTTTCCATCTACGCATGTGTGCAATATCTACATACATTTGTAAAATATCTATCCAAGTTCCTTTAACAACTTTTCCATCCCAAGAAGTCCACTCTTGTACATGAGAATATGCAGATTTATAAAGACTAGCAATTTTTTCCCAACAGACTTTATCATTGTTTAGATCTTTAAACATATGATAAAATTTGTAATCAGTAATAGTACTGCCTTTTTGAAAAGGTTGGTAAGTATCTACAGGATCACCGCAGCATACTTGATAATATAACCACAAACGGCCATAACCATTTAGTTTATATGTACTATTATTTTTTTGAGTTAAATCTAACTTACCAAAACCTGCACAATCAATTAATAATTCACTTCTTGGATTGTATAGTAAGCCAGGAGTTTGCTTAGCATCTTTATCTTCAGTTACAACAACTATTTTATTTCCTGTTTTATGACCTAGATATTGATAAGTAGATATCAAATCATCAGCTTCACAGTTATCTGAATACTCTGTGTTATACATTGTTTCTAAAAGATCTCTAATTTCTTTTAAACAAACAGGTCTAAAAGAAGCAGAGCGTTCTTTATATTTTGTAAACAATGGGATATCATTCCTAAAATTAGTAGGACCACCCATTACAATTAAAACATTAGTACAACCAGTTGCTTTTTTAAATTTATTAACTTTACCAGAAATTATATACTTAGCTTTTTGCAAATATGAGTCGTCTAACTTTTGTCCATCTTCTATAGTGTAATCAGAGACATCAAAAGAATTAGTACTACAATGTTTTTTAAATTCAGTTATATTTTTATATTTAGTTGAAGTTAAAGAAACATTATCTTTAACTTCAATAAATCTTTCAACAACTGTACTAGCTGCTAAAAAAGCTAGAAAGTCTCCGTCAATTACTAGTAGATTATTATAGTAGTCATTACTCATCTAAATTATCTACTTCAGCAATATCTTCTTGATTAATTGATTCAACAATTGATTCTCTCTTTACATAAAGTAAAGATTTTAAATAATCAAGTTCTTGAGGAAATTCTCTAAAATAGTCATAAACTTTTGTACGACCTTGGAAACGCAAAGATTCTTTTAAAGAATTTGTAACTGTAAACCAAGCACCACCTTGTTCAATGACACCTTTTTCAACAGCAACATCTACAGATTCAATAACCTGATCAACACCTTCCCCAAAAATCAAATCTATTTCAGTAACACCATAAGGCGCACCAAAACGATTCTTAATAGTTTTAACAACTATTTTTTGTCCGATGTTGATTTCACCTTTTTTAATAAACTCTTTCTTTCTAACTTCTAGACGCAAAGATGCACCAAATTTTAATGCTTTTCCGCCTGGAGTAGTAGTAGGTGAACCGTACATAGCCATTGTACTACGAGTCTGATTAATAAATATACAAGCAGTATTAGAACGCTTTGCACTTGTAATTAATCTTTTGATAGGAGCACCAAGTAGTCTAGGCAAAACTGCCATAAACTGATCACCAGCTTCACCATCTTTTTCTTGTTCTGTAATCAGTGCTGCAATAGAGTCAAGAATAACAGCAGAACATAGTCCTGATTCTACAAAATCTTCCATAATTTGTAGAGCTTCAGCACCAGAGTTTGGCTGTATTAACAAAAATTTATGAGCTTCTGTACATAGACCTAGCTTTTGTGCATAGTTCAAATCTACAGCTTGCTCAACATCAATGTAAACAACTAGTTCTTCTGGATATTGTTTTTGAGCAAAAGCTGCTGAAAGATAACATAATGTTGATTTTCCTGAACCTTCCTCACCATACCACTCAATTAAACGTCCGGCGTGGAATGCCATTACAACCAATTAAGTTATCTAACTTAACAGATCCTGTTGAAAAAGCATCAACAATTGGAAGGTTGTTTGGATCAATAATGATCTGCTCACCGAGCTTTTTTATTTATTTTTTGTACTAAAGCTGCAATAGCTTTTTTACGATCTGAAACTGATAAAGACATTTTTGTTGTCATTATTTTTAATTACCTGATTGTTTTGTTTCAATATTTTTTAAAATATTTAAACTGGTTAATCTATTGTGTATTTGATTTAATTTGTAAGAATGAGTTTGCCAAAATTCATACACTAATTCTGACTTCACCATCAGTCGCCATTCTTTTAAACATTTATTTAAAGCCATTCGTTCAAGAGTGTCTTGACTTGGGGCTCTTTTTGGACTGTCAATTAGTTCATTTAAAATATTGTTTTTTTCAATATTTAATTTATTTTGATACGAAGCTTTTGCTAACAAATAACTAGACTTGGTTAAAGAAGAATGTAAACCTATAAGTTCAGTAATTCTAATTGCTTGTATATTTGCATGCTCAATTTCATCTAATGATTGCAAATCTAAATTAGGCAGTGTTAGTTTTTGTGACCATTCTACCAATGTAGAATCTTTATATTTTATAGAATCTAAGCAAATAGAATCCCAATTAGAATATTCATCAAAATCTAAAATGTTTGTTTGTTCATCTGTCATAAGTGTTTATTTGCCAAATCTAAAATTAAGTGAGTTTTTAAAGCTATTTGTAGTACAGTATTATTTTTATATTTATTTAACAACAGAGCAATTTCTTTTCCATTATTTAAAATAGAAATTTTATCTTTATCTAATTCATTAGGTAATAAATCAGTAAGCGTAAATAAAATTAAATTTGTTGCTAGCGTTAGTTTTTCTTTTGTATTTAAAACTGTAAAATTATAATTACAAACAACTTCTTGAAATGTTTCTGATACTAATTCTTTGTTAATTTCATTAGACATTTATTGTAGGCTCCTTTGGCTTAGCAACTTTTTTCTTTTTAGGAGTAGCTTTAAAACGCTCTGGATATAGGTTAACAATAGCGCTTGAAATGCCTATTGCAACAGCATCACTAACATCATAAGAAGGCCATTTAATAGTTTCAAAATCTTTTAAAAAGTTTTTCAAACCTTGCCTAACCTCTGCCTTAGTTGCTTTACCATGACTACCTACTATTAGTTTAACACGGTTAGGTGCAATTAAAATAATAGGTTTTTCATTTTGAGCTAAAAGAAGTTGATATACAGAAGCAGTTGCAGCTAATTTAGTTAAACCTTGGCCACCAAAAGCAAAACCTTCTAAAACACCGTAATCAATATACTCCATATATTTTTCAGTGAATAGCTTCATCATATTATAAGAATCTAATTCACTTTTAAATATTGGTTCATTAGGAAAAGGTTTTGTTTTAATTAAAACCTTTTCTACTATTTCAAATATATCGTTTTTATCTTCATCTTTATAATGAGAGATTAAAGCAGCACCAGTACTTCTTTTAGAAGAGTCAATACAAAGAATTAAAGTTTTATTATTATACATAAAATAATCCTTTGTTATATTGATATATTTTATTGTGTTCTAGTTTAATTCTATTAATTGCTTCTTCAGGTAAAGCAGTACCGGCAATTTGAACAAATAAAATTATCAGCATTATACAATAACGTGTGATCAACAAATGAATGTTTGTGCTCACACGTTGTACAAGTAATACTCAATTTATTGTAGTTACTCAAATGCTTAATTTGATTATCAACATTATAAACGATTTTTCTAGCGTAAAATCTCATAGCTGTCATTAAAAGAATCTGTGTAAATTTGTTAACAAGAGTATGCATTAATTACCACCTTGACTAACAACAAATTTTTTTAACACATTTGATAAATTTGCTAAAGACTCTGCAAATTCTAAAACAATATCAGGTCTTATCTGAATAGTATCTTGACTAATAGATGTTTTTAAAAAAGTAGTATTAGCTAATATGTTAGTATTATCTAAAACAAAATGACTAGTAATACTATCAACAAAAGTTTGTTGAGTTACTTCTTCAGTTTTTACAAATTTTGAAGAGTCATCAATAGAAGGTAATTCTTCTATTTTAAGTTCTTTAACTTCTTCTACTATTTCTTTTGTTTTAAAATGTAATTTTTTAAAATATTTAACAAAGCTTTGAAAATTTGCCCACGTAGTTTTTTTATGTTCAGTTTTAGTAAACATTTCATCACATGTTAAATCAAGACCAGAGATTAGTATATTATATTTTTCATCATAATATTGATTAAGTGAGAATTCAAAAATAGGTATCGAATACTTATTAGCTATAATTTTATAAAAACTTTCATACGTATTGTTAATACAAATAAAAGAAATTTTATCACTAATATATAATTCAATATCAGAAATTGACTCAAATTCTACAAATTCTAAATTACAATTATATTCTGCTAAGAATAAAATATCTTTAAATTTATCTAAAGTAATTTTACTTTCAACATCTTTTTTGTAAATTACATATGTAGTTTTAGTATTATCTGTAACTACCAATTGTAAATCCTCACTGCAGCTTGAGATAATAATCTAAGCAAGCCTGCTAATTCTTCTATTTTTAAATTTAATTTAATTTCTAAATCTTTAATTTCATCTGTTAGAACTAAGTCAAAAGTTCCTGCAGGTTTTGAAAAAGATTTAGAATTTTTTGATATTCTAAAATTAGAGAGATAATTACCAGTTGGAGCTAACCTAAACAAAATCACATCTAAATCTTTACTATTTAGATGAAATGTAACTTTATTATTTTCCCAATCATACTTATTTACTTTGCCTTCACTAGATAGAAAAGGCGCTGCTTCAATCAGTACGTGTCCGGGGATTGTAATTTTCACTCTGCTGTAATGTAAACCTAAATACACAGGTGTCTGTGTAGTAAGTCGGCTGAAGTGTTTTTAACAATTTTAAATCCTTAATTAATTAATAGCTAAAGCTATCACGACGATCTACTGAAGCTGTACTATACAAGCTTAGATTTTGCAAAGCTTTAGGAGTAACAGAAGTAGTTTTAAAATGTTCATTCAAATGTGCAACATCTAAGCGAGAGCAATGTCCTTGCACAGTTGAAACTTTATTAATAACACCAGAAGTATTATAACTTAGTTTTTTATGAGAAAAATAAGATTTTGCTGTACTTGCATGAATAGTACCATCACTATTAATACTATTATGTTTAATAAGATGTACTTCACGAGAAGTAGGATCAGCACCAACTACTACGTAGTCATGGCCTCTACTGCCGTGCCAAATTTTCAATACAGTACCAAGTGTTACACGAGTTTTGTTTTTTACGATTAGGTTAGTCATTTAATTTATCTCTTTAATTTATCTTAGGGGTATTATTTAATCAGTAACATTTACAAATTTGTAAAGTGTCATCTTCATAAATAATTTCTTTAGTTTGTGTTTTAGAAATAACTTCTAAAACTTCTTTGTCTAAATAGACATCTACATTTTTTGCAGCTTCTTTAAAATAAGTAACATACCAAACTTTAATATCATCTTTAAAAAGTTTGTATATTTCATTACCACCAATTACAATGTTCTTATCAAAACTAGATAGAACATTTTCATAAGTTGGTAGAAAACCAAAACAGGCTAACGGATTTTTACTTAATACTTTTAAGTATCTTCCAGGAAAGTTGCTTGGTAAAGATTCTGCTGTTTTACGGCCAACAACACAATTAACATATTCACAAGTTATAGTTCTAAAATGTTTCATATCAATTGCGTTTTTAAATAAAATATTATTTTTATAACCTAAGCCATAGTTTGTATCTATAGCTAAGATTGCAGCCAATTCATTATTACTCATAATTATAATGTTACAGATTTGTAAGAACAATATTCAAAGTTTTTATGTTTAATACTAGTAACTACAGCTTCTGTATTTTTAAAGCGTTTCATCAAATCACTGTACAAAACAACTTTGTATTTTAGTTTGAGCAGTTCTGGAATTAAATATTTGTAAAATCCATTAAGATCTACACCACACAAGTGAATTTCATAACTCTCTGGTGGAAATGCAAAATCAAAATCAGAAGCATTTAGCAAATAATTTGTTTGATTATCTAGTTCTGTAGTTTTAAAAACATTCCAAGCAGTTGCTAAAACATTTTCAACACTTAGGTTGCAGGTTAGCACTTTAGAATTTTCAATGTTTTTAAAAACATTTACTGATTTATTTGTATCAAATTGAGTATTAATATTAATAAAATTAGAATAAACTTTAGTATTTGTTAGTGCTACCATTTTTTCAATTTTATCTTTTAACTCGAAACCATATTCTAGTTTTCTAGTTGAATTATCAGAAAAGAATGTATCACCAATACCTGTGGTAATTAAAATTTTATTTTTTTGTTGAATTGTCATTAATTAAGTTTCCTACTTAATAAGGTTAAAAGAAAACCTACTTACATTATTATAAGTAGGTTGTGTTACAATTTTAAATTATCTTAAAAATGTTGTTGCTTTTAAAGTACTGAACTCTAAAAATTCTTCTGTGTAATAACCAGTTTTTGTAAAAGGAGAAAAATATTCTAATAAAATAATTTCATTTGAATTAATAGTTAAGGTAGTACCATCTAACGCTGTACCACTAGTTATTGTTCCGATAGACTGCCCAAAAGGATTGTCTAAAATTAATTCCAAAGTTTTACTAGTATCTGATTTTACATAGACTTTAACAACTTCATTAAATTGCGAAAAAATATGTAATTTTGTAATATTACTATTAAAAACATCTACGTAGTTATTTAAACTATTTATAAAAACAGTATCTGAACTAGTTGTTAAAGATTTAGTAATATATACATCTGTAAAAGCCCATTCATAAGTGGCTTGATTAAAAGCTAGTTTACGTTTTCTACTTGAACCTGCTTGTATAACATCTAAAGTTAAGTCTTGATCAAAAAATACATTTTGTAAATTATAAGCACCATTTGTAAAAGTACCATTGTAATAAACAAAAGAATCTTTTGGATAATAAATATTAGCTATAGTTACACCATTTTCAAAATTTAGCCAATAGATTCCTTGTGCTCCTAAACCACCTACAAATTGTTCTGAAGCGTATTGTCTGACTAATTTTGCTGCTACATAAGAATCTCTTACTACAGGATTTAATTTTGAAACTATAAAATTATTTATAAGTCCATTTGGAGGAATAAGACTTCTTGTCAGTTTTAAATTAATTGCGTTATCAACTACTCCCTGATTTTCTACGCTATTTAAAATAGCAGTATCAATTAAAGTTAAAACATCTGACTCTGTTAGAAAATCAGGTAATTCTATAGTATCTGTTGGAAGTCTAATAGTGATAAAATCAGCAGCTTGATTATAAAAAATAACATGATCATTTTGGTTTAATGTTTGACCCGCGTAAGTACCGCCATTTGTTACACGATAGATCGTGTCTAAATCAGATACATTATCAGGCAATTCAGCCGCGCTATAACCACCGCTTAAATCAGACGTGCCGATATTTACGGAAAGCGGTGGTAGTGACTCACTGACACCCACCACCACCATTAGATAACTGATCGCATAGCCATTTGCCGCCGCTGAATCAGTTAATATATCATCGCCAAACCCGCCAAAAACTAAAGACCCATCACTCTTAACTGTTAATAAAATACTGCTGCCAAATTCTGGCAATGTCAGGGGGAACTCATCGTTATTCGGAAAAGTAAGACCGAATCCATTACCCGACTCAGCACCAGCAAGCAAGCCAGAAACTCCCGCCGCGCCTTCACTGAATACCGCTTCGACCAATGCGGATAAATCAGCGCTTTGATCATGTAACAACGCAAAAACATATGACGGGACATCGGTCGGTAATAGCGGCCAATTCATATCCAATGCAGCAGATGCAGCGGGCAAGCCGATAGGCATGGTCAAGCCGTAAAAACTGGCCTCGCCCGCCAACACTGGCACGGGATCAAGTGGCGCTACAGTGGCAATTCCATCAATCGTTGCCAACGTGCCACCGATTGCCGCAGGATCAAGCGGCAAGGCCGCGCCGCTTGCATCCCAGTCAGCGACTTTCAGGCCAGTATCAGACATTTCTTCTTGAATGTGTGATTTTAATTGACCAACACTAATAGTCAGATCACCTACTTCACCTGTAGGAATTTTAATATTATCTACCACTTCCGGTACAAGTGGTTGATCAGTAATTCTTTTTCCAGCCATTATATTGCTACCTCTGCTTTAATTACATCTGACGATACATAATCTACAAGTTCAAAATCTTGAAATGTAAAATCATTTATATTGGTTATTTTTTTGTTAATTATTAACTTTGGTAATTTATAAGATTGTTGAGTAAATTGTTTAGCAAAAGCATCTAAATGATTTTTATAAATATGTGTATCAGCAATATTATAAATTATTTCATCTGGCTCTAATTGGCAAACAGTAGCAACCATTGTTAATAATAAACCTGCTGCAACTAGATTAAACGGAATTCCGCAAAAATAAGTCGCCAGATCTTTGTACAAAATAAGCACTTAGCTTATTATTTGTAACTTTAAATTGTATAAAATTACTATGGCAAGGATTTAAAACACCATTACCTTTTTCAACATTTTCTTTAAAACTTAAAGTTTCATCTGCTACAAATCTTGGATCAAAAGCTGTCATAACAATACGACGAGAATTTGGATTTGTTTTAATCATGTCAATACAAGATTGTAACTGATCTATAGTATTATTTTTATCTAATTTATCTATTCTATAGTTTCTTAAAACTGTACCATAGATATTTCCAATAGTACCTTCTGGAAACTCTGGAGTTTTAACTAGCCATTCATCCCATATACTAACTTTATTATCTTTTAAATATGCACAATCAGAAGAACCTTGTATAAACATCCAAAGTGTTTCATGAAAAGCTTGTCTATAAAATACTTTTTTTGTAGTAAGAATAGGAAAACCTTCAGACATTTTATGTCTTATTGTAGCACCAAAAATTGAATAAGTACCAACCCCTGTTCTATCGTCAGAAGCAGTTCCGGCATTCTAAAATATGTTTAGCTAAATCTATATATTGTTCATCTAAATTATTCATTATTTTCTTCATAATCAAAGTTATCTAAATAGTCGTTATCTTCTTCTAATAAGTAAGATTCTTCTTTTATTCTTGTTGGTTTTTGTTTCTTTTTTGAATCTTTTAAATATTCACTTTTGTTTTTATTTTTAGAAGTTTTAACAAAACCGTCCAGTAACACTTTTTAACTTGTTAGACAATAGCATGTAAAACTCGCTCTTGTACTTTTTTAATTAATTTTTTAGTGTTAGACCAATCATGTTTAAAAGACAAAGCTAAATCGCAAGAATCTTTTGATATTAAATTTTCATATTCATTGCTAATATTGGATAAATTATTTTTAACTACATCTTCTTTTTCTAAAAAGATTTTAATTAATATTATATCTTTTGAAACTTCGCTTGTATGTAACCAATCAGTTTCTACAGGAAGTCGCCAATCATCTATAATAATAATGTCGTTATCAGAATTGACAATGTTATTGTACAACCAAGCTGTATAATAATCATTACCAAAAATTGATTTAATAAAATTACTATAAAGTATATAAAGATCTCTTGGAGTTTTATTTATAGCTGGAATAAACAAATCTTTTTTATTTTGTTTAAAATCTTCTAAAGAATAATTATCAAATACATTTGTTTTTGTTATAAATAAATCATAAGCTTCTTCTTTAACTTTATTAGCAAAAGAATTTATGCTTACTTTTAAATTTTGCTTATTAAATTCTTTTTTTAATTTATTAGCAAAAGTTGTTTTTCCGAATACTTGGTTGATTTGAATGAATAAGTATTACTATTTTTTTATTTAATGTTGACAAATTAAAGTGATCCATATAGTCTATTTAAATTTAGAGCAGGTATAAAAATTACTTGTGCTATTTTTTGGCCTTTACTTAGATACAATGTTTCTGTACTAGGTTGTACAAGACTTATTGTTATTTCTCTAGTAAAGCCTGTTGGAATTAATTCTGCAGGACAACTACAACTATACTTAAAAGCAAGCTCTCCTGCTGGCAACAGCATACCAACATATCCTTCAGGAATATTTAAAGATATTCCTGAAGGTATATTAATTACTGCACCTTTTTTTATTAAATAATTATCTGGAGAATAAAGATCTAAACTATAACCTAAACGATCAATAGTAGGAGCTTTAACAGAATTATCTAAGATATTATATATCATAATTTTATTTTTTAAATAAAGATTTAATTTTTTTATAAATTGTTTTTTTATTAAGTACAGCATCTGCAATTTTAACATCTAAAATATTAAACATATTTGAAGAATCTTCTAAAGTTACAGATCTAATTTGTCCTCCACAACTAATAGAAGTTTTACAAACATTTTCTATTATTTGAGTAGGATGCATTTGCGGATTACTATTATGAATAGATAACGCAGCTACTGCACCAGAACCAATCATAACAAATTGATCTTTAGTGAAATCAACATACAAGTGTTCCTCATAAGTACTTGTATACTCACGAACAATATTATAGTCATTAAATACAACAATAGCTTGTATTGCCACATCTTCTTGTACAGTTATAGAGATTTCTTCAAAAGATTTATCACACTCTGTATCAACAATAGGATGAAACTCTTGCTCTACAAACCATCTGAGAAATTTTTGTAGATGATCTAGCTGTCCTGCAAAAGCATAAATAGCGAATAGTTTAGGATTTTCTAAACTATCTTTATTAATACTTCTAACACCTGTTTCTTTATCTTCAAAAATATATCCAACTTTTTTATAACTATCACTAATTAACAGGCCGCTACTTGTAGTACAACGCCCGTCTGCGTATAAAGAGTTATCTTTGTAAATACATATAGTCAAAATATTACTCCGAAATTGGAGTAATATTTTGATCTGCTACGCTGTTTTCAAAATCGTCATATTGTTTTTGAAGTTGAGTATAACGTTCTGCTACTAATTTTTCTGCAATAGTATTGAAAGTTTCTTCATCAATTAGCTTTTGATTTACAACCAATTCTTGATAAAAAGCCTCTACAGCAGAAGACAGTGCAATGTAAGCATGTGAACTTTCTTCTTGTAGTACACTTAATCTGTAGTAACCATACAGAAGGTCTTTAATAATTCTTGCTTGAGAGCCTGTAAATACATCTCTAATTTCTTGTTCTAATGCAGCAAGTTCTTTTTTATGTTCGTCAGGAATCATTGACATCATATCGTTGCTGACTTGTTCTTTTGCTTGATTACTCATAGTATTCCATATTTGTTGAGTTCTAATAAAGTTGTTTCTACATTTGTATGTAAAATTGCAACACCTTGTTTTTCAATCCACTGTGTTACATTTCTTTCGTAATCATCAATTAATAAAGAATCTGATGTTGCATATGTTTGTTTGAGCTTAGATCCTAAAGGAAAATGAGCTTGTAAATGATCTAAATTATGTGTCTTAAGCCATTTAATTTTTTGCTGAACAATGTCACTATTATGATTATTTGGTGACATTGCAGATGACAATATTTGAACATTAATATTTTTATTTTTACAAGCAGGTAATAGTTGTTCAACTACTACTTTATAAAAATCTGTAGGAGGTGCTAGTTCAAAACCTTTTGTTTTAATTGATTGTAGAATTAAAGGAATAATAAAAGCTTCTTTTGTTCCTTTAGTAGTACAATTTTTTAATTCTTCATTAAACTGTTCTGTAGTTAAATTAATAAGTTTTGCTAAAACACTATACTGATCAACTAAGACTCCGTCCATGTCTAAATATATTTGTTTTATCATAGTTTATTATAAGCTCTAATCACAGTTTTAACAATATCACTGCGTTGCATATCTTCAATACTAAATTTAAAATAACCAATATCTTGGTATTTAGGTTCTTGTACTATAATTGTTTGGTTTTCATCTACAGTATGATTAAAGAATTTAGTTAAAGCATCTTTTAAACCATTACGTGCAGTATCTTTATTATAAATTTGAGATTGATCTCCAAGAATAATAAGTTTACTGTTGTTACCAATACGTTCTAAAAGCAATTTCATAATTAATGGCTGAAGCATTTGAGCTTCATCAATAATAATAGTTGCGTTTTCAAAAGTTACACCAAGAGCATAATTAGGAATTTTAAATTGTATTCTTTGATTTTTTGTATTTTTTAAATCTGCTTCTACTTTTTCTTTATTTAACAAAAGATCTAATGCGTCTTTAGCAGACACAAAGTGTGGTTCGCATTTTTCTGCTAAAGACGCAGGAAGAAAACCAATTTTATCAGTATTATTTTCAACTGGTGTTCTAATAACAATAATATTATTAGATCGATCTTTTAAATATTCAGTAACAGCATAATGTAACGCACATAAAGTTTTTCCAGTCCCTGCATAACCTTCAATAAAAGTTATAACGTTATTTTTTATTACATTAATACAATTTTTCTGAGCTTCACTTAAATTGATATTCTTGATACCATGATTATTATTTACAGATGCTTCGTCATTATACTTAGCAGAAGTTTGTAAAGAACTTTTAGTTTTTTTAAGAGTGGCTTGTTGAATTTGTTGTTGCAATAAACGTTGACGGTCACGGCGTGAAGGCATAAATTAAAACATCCTTTTATATGAGGAATATAATTATATTAGATTGTATATTATAATTAACACTATAAAATTAAATAGGTTATTTATAATACTATTAAAAGTTGAATATTTAACAAATGTATAAACAATTTGAAGTAATATTAAGCTTATTACATAAGATACGAAACTTAGTGTTAGACTTGTAAAAACAAGTGGAACAATCATGAATAGTATAAAAGCAATTATAGCTAAATATAAAAAATCAAATATATAAGACAAACATAAATTATTAAAAACTTTTAATTTACTTGGTGCTTGTTGAGACTCTTCAGTATCATTCATATGTATTTTTTAATTAATTCAGAAGCTAACTTTTTATCTACATTTGAATAAGCTGCTAATTGTTTCATTATCAATCCAAGATTAATTTGCTACCAACTGCAGTTTCTTTTTCTACAATATTTTTAATTAATGTTTCTAATTCAGCAGCAGACATTGCTTGCGGAATGAAAACTTCTAAATATTGTTTTTCTTGTAATAGATCTTGATTTTCACCAATCAAATTTAAAGCTTCGTTAATATTTTTCAAAAAATACTTAACAGTACTAATTACTAGTTCATCGTTTAAAACCGTATTAGGTCTTAAAGTTTTAGTTTCAATTTCACCAATAAGAGTTGTAAATAAACTACTCTTAATTGTATTTTTATTTTGTCTAGCAACAAGCTGTTCAGCTTTTAGTTGCTTCAATAATTCTGACATATTTATTTCCTTTTTGTAATTAAGTTAAGAATCGAACTTCTATCATCTCTGATAGGCCAAATATAAATTATTTGTTTTGCACCATTGCATGCAACTTAATTATAAAATCATGCAGTGATTTTTAGTCTATTTAGTAATATTTCATAAAATTTAATATTAAAATTATTTAATAAAATAAAATAATTCTCAATAGCAAATTCTCGAAAAAAACCAGAAGTAAGTGTTGTACAAATTTTTATTAATGCTTTTTTAAATGCTTCAAAAGCTAGCCCATCAGGAATAGAAGTAGCTTCTAAAATATTTTTAATTAAGAAACGTTCTGTAGCAATTACATAACACTCTTCAAGTACACAATAAAGACGATCTGTCTCAGTCAAAGCTTCCCATTTTAATGGATCACAGTAAACAATATCAGGATCATTTTGTAAAAGTGTGTAAATAGGCACATGTTTATGTTGATAAACAGTATGTAGCCAATCATGTTCAAAATGTTTTTTTACGTAATCATCAAAGAATTGTTCTTTATTAATATTTTTTAGAGGGACTTGCCGCTGCTTTTTTAAAATAGCATCTAAAGTTTGTTTATGTATTTCAAAGAATTGTTCTGTAGTATATGTTTGATTACAGCAAGTATATTTAGTTTCAGACTCTTTTTCAAATCTGTTTTTTAATACATGGTAATCTGAAATATGCTTTTCCCATTGTAAATTAGCCCTATGTATGTGAGCTTTTTTTATTGCAAATAATTCATAGTTATTTGCATAAACAATTCTTGTTAGTGGATTATTATTAAAATAACTATCATATAGTATTTT
>Ga0114982_1000400_pt1 | contig 23186 bp, 13 predicted proteins | sample Shrwel_input2_FT_FD_87183 | JGI IMG/M metagenome (GOLD analysis project Ga0114982, IMG submission 87183) | Subsurface microbial communities from deep shales in Ohio, USA - Utica-3 well 1 S input2 FT | ecosystem: Environmental > Aquatic > Deep subsurface > Shale gas/oil reservoir > Produced... | reverse complement strand
GTCTTGGGCGCGTCGGCGGCGAAGCCGGTCAAGGCAAGGAGCAGGAGGGCGGGGCGGAGGCTCATGAGGGGGCGGGGGCGTAGTCCCGTTTAAGGGCCGCCCTTACCCCGCACGCAAGCCTTTCGCGGTTCAGGCGTCCTTGCGGGCGTCGAGTTCCATCCAGCGTTCCACCGCCTGGGCGTGCTCGGCCTCGAGCGCATGGAGCTTCTTCTGCAACGTCGCCGCCTGGGCGCCGCCATCCTTGTAGATCTCTGGGTCGCCGAGTTGGACGGTCAGTTGCGCCTGCTCGGCCTCGAGCTGCTCGATCCGTCCCGGGAGCGTCTCCAGTTCCTTGCGCTCCTTGTTGTTCAGCTTGGCGCCGGCAGGTGCGCCGCCGGCCTTCGGGGAGGCCGCCTTCGCGGCCGGGGCGGCGGTCAGCGCGCTCTGGCGCTTGGCGACCGCGATGCGGGCGAGCTCGTTGCGCCAATCGGTGTAGCCGCCGGCATGTTCGGTCACGACGCCATCGCCCTCGAACACGAGGGTGCTCGTCACGACGTTGTCGAGGAAGGCGCGGTCGTGGGACACGAGGATCAAGGTGCCGGTGTAGTCGACGAGGATGTCCTCGAGCACGTCGAGCGTCTCGGCGTCGAGGTCGTTGGTCGGCTCGTCGAGCACCAGCACGTTGGCGGGCTTGGTGAAGAGGCGGGCCAGCAGGAGGCGGTTGCGTTCGCCGCCCGACAGCACCTTCGCCTTGGAGCGGGCGCGGGTCGGCTCGAAGAGGAAGTCCTGCAGGTAGCTGATCACGTGGCGCGAGCGCCCCTGCACGACGACCGAGTCGCCGTCGCCCGCGAGGTTCTCGGCGACGGTCTTGTTGTCGTCGATCTGGTCGCGCATCTGGTCGAAGTAGACCACTTCCATCTTCGTGCCGAACTTGAGGTTCCCGGAGGTGGGCGCGAGCTGGCCGAGGAGCATCTTGACCAGCGTGGTCTTGCCGGCGCCGTTCGGGCCGATGAGGCCGACCTTGTCGCCGCGGTTGAGCACGAGGCTGAAGTCGCGGATGAGCGGTTGGCCGCCGGGGTAGGCGAAGCCGATGTTCTCGGCCTCGACCACGCGGACGCCGGAGCGCTCGGCCTCGCTGATCTCCATCTTGGCGGAGCCGGTGGCGGTGCGCATGGCGCCGCGTTGGGCGCGCATCTTGACGAGCGCCTCCATGCGGGCGTTGGACTTGGTGCGGCGGGCGCCGGGGCTGCGGCGGGACCAGGCTTCCTCCTGGCCGAGCTTCTTGTCGAAGGCCGCGCGCTGGCGTTCCTCCGCGACGAAGAGCTCCTCCTTGCGGACGAGGTAGGTGTCGTAGTCGCAGGACCAGCTGGCGAGCTTGCCGCGGTCCAGTTCGATGATGCGGTTGGCCATGCGCCGGAGGAAGGCGCGGTCGTGCGTCACGAACAGCAGCGGGATCTTCTGCTCGAGCAGGAACTCCTCCATCCAGAGGATCGAGTCGAGGTCGAGGTGGTTGGTCGGCTCGTCGAGCAGCAACAGGCCGGGCTTGGCGGCCAAGGCGCGCGCGAGCAGGCAGCGGCGCTTGAGGCCGCCGGACAGGGCGTTGAACGCCCGGTCCTCGGGCAGGCCGAGGCGCGCGATCAGGTCGTCGACGCGGAGGTCCTTCTCCCAGTCCTCGGAGAGGTCATCGGCGCGGAGGCCGGAGGTCACGATGTCGCGGACGTTGCCCGGGAGATCCTCGGGGATCTCCTGGGTCAGCCGGGCGATGCAGACCCCGTCCGGGATCGTGACCGTCCCCGTATCGGGGGCGGTTTCCCCGGCGGCGATCCGCATGAGGGTCGTCTTGCCGGCGCCGTTGCGGCCCAGCAGGCAGACCCGCTCGCCTTCCTCGATCTGGAGGTTGAGGTGGTCGAGCACGGGCGGACCGCCGAAGCTGACGTAGATATCGAGGAGACTGAGCAGGGCCATTCGGCCTTGAAGTGAGTGACGGAGGGGCGGGAGGCGAGTCAAATGGCGACGGGGCGGACCCGGCCCCGAAAGGAACACTTGTCGGAGGGGCCGGGTAGCGTGTATTTCCCCTGATAACCCCACCATGCGTCGTCTCCTCCTGCTCGCCCTCGCCACCGTCGCCCTCGCCGACGGCCCCAAGGACAACGTGGCCACCGCGGTGCGTCCGATCCCCCCGCCCGGCGTCCCGGTCCCGGAGGCCGACCGCAAGGCGATCCAGCAGGCGCTCAGCGAGCTACGCGTCGCGATCGACAATGCCGCCAAGGCCCAGGCGAAGAACCCCCGCCTCCAGGAGCTGCTGCCCGACCTCGAGGTCTGCCACAAGGCGGCCGACTGGGCGTTGCGGTACAATGAGTTCTTCAAGGAGGCCGAGTTCAAGTCGGCGCTCGAGGTCATCGCCGAGGGCAAGGCGCGCGCCGCGGCCTTCGCGAAGGGGGAGTCGCCCTGGACCACGCAGAAGGGGCCGGTCATCCGCGGCTACCGTTCGCGCCTCGATGGCTCCGTCCAGCCGTATGGCATCGTCGTCCCCGAGAACGTCGGTCCCGGCCCGCTCCGGCTCGACTTCTGGTGCCACGGCCGCGGGGAGAACCTCAGCGAGCTCAACTTCGTGCAGGACCGCCGCAAGTCCGTCGGCCAGATCGCGGCGAAGGACCGCTACGTCCTCCATCCCTACGGGCGCTACTGCTGCGCGAACAAGTTCGCCGGCGAGGTCGACCTCTGGGAGGCCTACGAACACGCCCGCAAGTCCTACGCCTTCGACGAGGACCGGCTCTTCATCCGCGGCTTCAGCATGGGGGGCGCGGCCGTCTGGCAGTTCGGCGCCCATTACACCGACCGCTGGTGCGGCATCAATCCCGGGGCCGGTTTCTCTGAGACCCCCGAGTTCCTGAACCTCTTCCAGAACGAGGACGTGTCCAAGATTCCGGCCTGGCAGCAGACGCTGTGGTCCTGGTACAACGCGACCGACGTCGCCGCCAATTTCGCGAACGCGCCGCTCGTGGCTTACAGCGGCGAACTCGACAAGCAGAAGCAGGCCGCCGACATCATGGCCAAGCACCTTCGCACCGAAAACCTCGACCTCGTCCACATCATCGGGCCCAAGACCGCGCACAAGATCCACCCAGATTCGCTCGCGGAGATCGAGCGGCGGCTCGCCGCCATCGCCGCCGTGGGCCGCGTCCGCGCCCCGCGGGAGGTCACGCTCGTCACCTACTTCCTCCGCTACAACCGCATGCACTGGGTCCAGGTCGATCGCCTGGCCCAGCACTGGCAGCCGGCCCGGCTCGCCGCCGAGGTCGACGGCGACGCCGCCGTGACCGTCAAGACGCTGAACGTCGCCGGCTTCACCCTGGACATGGCCTCCGGCCACGCGCCGTTCTCGCAGCGCGGCAAGGTCGTCGTGCACATCGACGGGCAGGACGTCGAGACGCCGCCGCCCGCCTCCGACCGCTCCTGGAAGGTCACCTTCGCCCGCGCCGCCCACGACGGCAAGTGGACCCGGGTGCAGGCCTACGACGACGCCGCCGGCCTCGTGAAGCGCCATGGGCTGACCGGCCCGATCGACGATGCCTTCATGGACGCCTTCCTGTTCGTCTCCCCGACGGGTCAGCCGATGCACGCCAAGTCCGGCGCCTGGGCCAAGGCCGAGATGGAGCGCGCCAGCTGGGAATGGCGCCGGCAGTTCCGCGGCTTCGCGCCGGTCAAGACGGACAAGGAAATCCGGGACGAGGACATCGCGGCGAACAACCTCATCCTCTGGGGCGACCCGTCCAGCAATGCGCTGCTGGCGCGCATCGTCGCCAAGCTGCCCATCACCTGGACCGCCGATAAGCTCGTCGTGAACGACCGGACCTACTCGCCGCACGACCACATGCCGGTCCTGATCTACCCGAACCCGCTGAACCCGGCGAAGTACGTGGTCATCAACAGCGGCTTCACCTACCGCGAGTACGACTACCTCAACAACGCCCGTCAGGTCCCGAAGCTGCCCGATTGGGCGGTCATCGACCTCAACACGCCCGTGACCCCGCAGGCCCCCGGGGCCATCCCGGACGCGGGTTTCTTCGACGAGCACTGGGGCTGGCGCGCCCGCTGAGCCTCCGAGCTCCTCCGCCCATGCCCATCATCACGGAAAAAGAACTGCGTCCGGATTACGACGTGATCGTCGTCGGCTCCGGCGCCGGTGGCGGTCAGTCCGCCTACACGCTCACCATGAACGGCGTGAAGGTCCTCATGCTCGAGGCCGGTCGCAATTACGACCCGGTCACCGAGACGCCGATGTTCCAGACGGCTAACCAGATGCCGCTGCGCGGCATGTCCACCCGCGAGAAGCCCTTCGGTTTCGCCGACGCCACCGTGGACGGCGGCTGGGAGGTCCCCGGCGAACCCTACACGCAGGCCAACGACACGCCCGCGGACAAGTTCTGGTGGTGGCGAGCCCGCATGCTCGGGGGTCGCACCAACCATTGGGGGCGCATCTCCCTGCGCAACGGCCCCTACGACTTCAAGCCGTACTCGCGCGACGGCCTCGGCTTCGACTGGCCGATCGCCTATGAGGACGTCGCCCCCTATTACGACAAGGTCGAGCTGCTCGTCGGCGTCTACGGCTCGAACGAGGGCCTGGAGAACACGCCCGATTCGCCCAACGGCACGCTGCTTCCGCCGCCCAAGGCCCGCGCCGGCGAACTCTACTTCAAGAAGCACGTGGCCAAGCTCGGCATCCCCGTCGTGCCGATCCACCGCGCGGTCCTCAGCACCCGACAGGACCATGAGAACATCCCGCGCCGGCTCTTTCCGCATAATCCCACCGCGCAGAAGCTGACCGCCGAGTCGATGAAGGCCCGCGCCGCCTGTTTCTGGGCCACCGATTGCGTGCGCGGCTGCAGCATCCGGGCGAACTACCAGTCGACCACCGTTCACCTGCCGCCGGCTCTCGCCTCCGGCAACCTCGACATCCTCTGCGACGCCCATGCCCGCGAGGTCATCCTCAACGACCAGGGCAAGGCCGCCGGCGTCGCCTACATCGACAAGAAGACCGGGCAGGAGCGCGTCGTCAAGGCCCGCGCGGTCATCCTCGCGGCCAGTTCCGGCGAGACCGCCCGCATCCTGCTCAACTCCCGCGCGAAGCGCCCCGAGGGCGTCGCGAACTCGAGCGGGCTCGTCGGCAAGTACATCATGGACACCGTCGGGGCCGGTCTCGGCGGGCGGGTGCCGGCCTTCGAGAACCTCCCGGTGCACAACGAGGATGGCGCCGGTGCGCACGTCTACGTCCCCTGGTGGCTCTACGGCCCGCAGCGCGCCGGCCAGCTCGACTTCGCCCGCGGCTACCACATCGAGTTCACGACCGGACGTCAGGCGCCCAACCTCAACGTGGCCGGCCCCGCCGGGCCGGGCTACGGCAAGTCCTTCAAGGAGGAACTTCGCCGCACCTACGGCTCGTTCGTCGGCTTCTCCGGCCGCGGCGAGATGATCCCGAACAAGGATTCGTACTGCGAACTCGACCCCGCGGTGAAGGACAAGTGGGGGATCCCCGTGCTCCGTTTCCACTGGAAGTGGTCCAGCCATGAACTCAACCAGGCCGCCCACATGCAGCGCACCTTCAAGGAGATGATCGAGGCCGCCGGCGGCGTCGCGGGCACCCCGACGACCGGCGACAAGGCCATCAAGCCGGGTGGCTTCATCATCCATGAGGTCGGCGGCGGCATCATGGGCGCCGATCGGTCCAAATCCGTGACCAATTCCTGGAACCAGTGCTGGGACATCCCCAACCTCGTCCTGAACGACGGCTCCGCCTTCGCCAGCAACGCCGACAAGAACCCGACCCTGACCATCATGGCTTTGGCGTGGCGCGCGTGCGACCACCTCATCGACGAGATGCGGAAGGGCAACCTCTGAGACCCCGCCCATGTCTTCCGACCATTCCCCCGAAGCGACCCGCCTCGACCGCCGCCAGGCGCTCTCCTGGTTGGCCGTCGCCGCCGTCGGCCTGACCGCCGGCGGTCACCTGCCGCTCGGCGCGGCCGAGCCTGCCGACCGGCCGCACGGCAAGCGCATCGGCTCCGACCCGGTGCTCAATAGGACCTACGTTCCCGGTGAGCTTTGGCCCCTTTCGTTCTCGCCCGCGCAGCAGGCCGCGGCCGCCGCCTTGGCCGACCTGATTCTCCCGCCCGAAACCGGCGGCAAGAAGCCCTCGGAACTCGGCGTGCCCGCCTTCGTGGACGAATGGGTCAGCTCCTATTATGACGAGACGCTGAAGGACCGCCCGATCATCCTCGCGGGCCTGACCTGGCTCGACGCCGAGGCGCATCGCCGCCACGGCGCCGTCTTCGCCAAACTCACCTTGGCCCAACAGGCCGGCATCGCCGACGACATCTGCGGCGTGAGGCCGGTGAAGAAGGAGCACAAGCCGGGTCAGGATTTCTTCAAGCGTTTCCGCCACCTCGCGGCCGGCGGCTACTACACGACCCCGCAGGGCATGCGCGAGCTCGGGTACGTCGGCAATACGCCCTCCGCCAATTTCGACGGCCCGACGCCCGAAGCCTTGAAGCACCTCGGCCTCGCTTGAGCCTCAGGCGCGCGTTCGACCCAGCCGCTGTACGATGGCGACGCCGGCGAGCGTGAGCAGACCGCCCGTCACCGCGGCGGCCGGCGGGTGCTCGCCGAGGATGGCCCAGCTGAAGACCACGGAGAACAGCGGGATCACGTAGACCGAACCCATGACCAGCGTCATCGGGAGCGTCTGCAGGACCCAGGCCCAGAGCGTGTAGCAGAGCGCGGCGGGGACGACGCCCAGGAAGACGAGGTGACCCCAGCCGGTGGCGCTCAGCTTACCCGCGGCGCCCAGTAGGTCATGGGAGAAGGGCAGCAGACCGAGCGTACCTAGCCAGATCGCCCAGGTCGTGACGTCGATCGCGGCGTACCGGCGGGTGAGGTGCTTGCTCAGGAGGGTCTGGATGGCGGCGCACAGGGCCGCCCCGAAGATCATCACCGTTCCCTCGTTCAAGGTCACCCCGTTCTCGAGGACGCCCGAGGTGAAGGCCACCCCGACCATGGACGTCAGGATGCCGAGCCAGGCGTAGGGCGTGACTTTCTCCGATCCGGAGAGCGCGCCGTAGAGCACCACGAGGATGGGTACGCAGGAGATCAGCAAGGAGCCCGTACCGGCGTCGACGGTGCGTTCGCCGAAATTGATGCCGAGGTTGTAGAGCGTGAAGCCGAAGAGCCCGAGGAGGGCGATGAGCGGCAGGTCGCGTCCGGCGGGCAGGGGACGCCCGCGGAAAAACCAGACGCCGAGCATCACCGTCGAGGCGATGAGGTAGCGCAGGGCGCCGAGCTCGCCGGCGCCGACCTGGTGGACGATGGCGCGGACATTGACCCAGGACATCCCCCAGGCGACGAGGTTGAACGCCATCGCGACGTAAGCCCAGCGCAGGGTGCGGGCGCTCGGCGGGTGGGCGGACCCGTTCATTTCGCGGGCGGCTTCGGGCCGGGATAAGCGGTGTAGCCGGCTTGGGCGGCGAGCGCGGCGTCGACCGGGCGGAGGAACGCGACCTTCGGCAGCGAGCCATCGGCCTGGCGCGGACCCGTCAGCGCGGCGTCATCGATGCTCTCGAACGACGCGTCGGTGAACTTCCGTTGCGAGGCGAAGGCGTTGTCCTTGAGTTCGCAGCGCGCGACGTCGAGCCGGGTGAAGTCCCGCTGGCCGCGGTAGCTCAGGTTGGCCGTCACGCGATGGCCCACGCCGTCGATGTCCCGGGAGTTGTCGGCCGGGCGCATGAGGAAGTTGAAGTCGTTCGCGTTCCGGTAGGCGGAGTTGAACGACCAGTCTCCGCCCATCAGGTGGTGGTTCGCGTAGAAGCCGCTGGCCTTGTTGCGCACGGCGAGGCAGCCCTCCGTGACGTGCCGCGGGGCGGGCGCGGGCACCCCATGGAGCGGCGCATTGCCGAAGCCGCCGACCTTGAAGCCGTTGCCGTCGCCGCGCTTCTCGAACTTCGGTCCGTACCCGTTGTACATCGCCCAGCAGCCCTCGAAGCGCACGCTTTCCCAGGCGGAGATGCTGTCGTAGCCGTCGTCGCTGTTGAACCAGGCGCGGCAGCCGCGGAAGACGTTGTTCACCGAGCCCTTCGAGGGGTGGCCGCCGAAGCCGTCGACGTTGCCGCCGCGGCCATCCTCCGACGTGAAGTCATGGTTGCGGTAGGCGTCGCAGTTCAGGATCAGGTTGTCGGAGCCGCCGAGCAGGTAGACCCCGATGGCCTGGCTGTCGTGCAGCGCGAGCCTTTCCAGGATGTTGTGTCCGCCCTGGATCTCGAAGCTGCAGGACTGGCCGTGGCCCTTGAAGTTGACCTGGGTGCCGATGACCTCGAACCCGCGGAAGTGCAGCCAGGAGCCGGCGACCTGGAACGCGTTGACGCGCCGCCCGGGCGGGTTCACCTCCGTGCAGTCGAAGACCGGTTTCTCCGCCTGGTAGGCCCAGTAACGGATCGGTTGGCCCGGTTTGCCGCTCTTCCTGAACTCGTGGATGTAGGTCCAGACCCGGTGCTCGCGGGCGATCCGGTCGGGCTTCAGTTGGTAGACTCCGCCGCGGATCCAGACCGTGTCGCCGGGCTCCGCCAGCGCCTGCGCCCGCATCAGGCTAGCCAAGGGCTTGGCGAGGGTGCCGGGCGACTCGTCGGCCCCGTCCGGGGCCACGAACAGCTCCTTCGCGCGCAGGCCGGCGACGCCGACGGCGAGGGAGAGGAGCAGGACGCGGCACCGCATCCGCCCATAGAACCGCGGACCGAGGGCAGGGCAAGCCTGCCTCACGGGCTCACTTCCGGGCCCGCATCAGCTCGATCAACTTCTGGGCACACGCCTGGGCGAAGGCCGGATCGTTGATCTCCATCGCGAATTCGTGCACGGGCACCCGGGCGTGCTTCTTCAGGGCCGCGAACAAGGCCTGGTCGGCGACCGGGTCGGCGAAAGGCTTGCCCGGCGCGCTGATCACGCTGATCGCCCGGGTCGGGATCATGATCGCCGCGCCGGCCTGGTAGGCGTTGGTCTTCTCGGCCACGATGCGTCCCAGCTCGGCGCACTCCTCCGGCGTGGTGCGCATCAAGGTGATCTGGGGGTTGTGGATGTAGAAGTTGCGGCGCTCGAAGACCCACGGCACCGAGGACTTCTCGCCGAAATTCACCATGTCGAGGCAACCCGGGGCGACCACCACCGGCACCTTCGCGCGGGCGGCCGCGTCCATGCGTTCCTGCCCGGCGGAAAGCACCCCGCCGACGAGCTCGTCGGCCCACTCCGTCGTGGTGAGGTCAAGCACGCCGGCGACGATGCCGCTCTCGATGACGGATTCCATGATGCGTCCGCCGATGCCGGTGGCGGCGAAGACGAGGACCTCGTAGCCCGCGGCTTCGAGGACCTTCTTCGCTTCGGTGACGCATGCCGTGGTGTTGCCGAACTGGCTGGCCACGACCAGCGGGCGGCCGGCCTCCACCTTCGGCTCGCTCTCGACCATGCCGCAGATCGCGCCGGCGGCGCGGGTGAAGATGACGCGGGAAAGGCGGTTGAGGCCGGCGACGTCGGCGATGCTGGGCATCATCGTGATGTCCTTGGTGCCGAGGTAGGGGGCGACGTTCCCGGCGGCCAGCGTCGAGACCATGATCTTGGGGAAGCCCAGCGGAAGGGCGCGCATCGCCGACGTGGCGATGGCGGTGCCGCCACCACCGCCCAGCGAGATGATGCCGTGGATCCGGCCGCTATTCGCCAGTAGGGAGACGAAGGCGGCCGCGGCGTGGGTCATGGCGGTCACGCAGGCGCCGCGGTCCTTGAGGGCCATGAGCGCGGCCAGGTCCAGCCCCATGGCGGCGGCGACCTGTTCGCGCGTGTAGTCCGGGACGACGGTCGCCGGACCGCCGGTGCCGACGTCGATCAGGACCGTCTGGTGCCCCCGGGCGGCGATCAGGCCGGCGACGAAGGCATGTTCCTCGCCCTTGGAATCCAGCGTCCCGAGTACCGCGATCGTGGCCATGGTCGGGCGCCCTCAGAAGTGCTTCCGCTTCACCGGGATCTGCTTGAAGCGCTTGGTCAGGTCGGTCAGCGACTGCTCGACGGCCATGCGCTCGAGGCTGGAGGCGCCGACGAAACCGTCGGTGTCGGTGTGCTCGTTGATGAAGGCGGCGTCCTCCGGCGTGTTGATCGGGCCGCCATGGGAGAGGAAGATGAGGTCCTTGCGGACGGACTTGGCGGCGTCGATGATGCCCTGGGTGATCTTGGCGGCCTCGGGGAGGCTCATGGTCGCGTTGGTCACGCCGATGGAGCCGCCGACGGTGGTGCCCACGTGGGCGATGATGACGTCCGCGCCGGCCTCGGCCATCGCCTTGGACTCCTCGGGGGAGCCGACGTAAACGATGGTGAACATCTCCATCTTGCGGGCGAGGGCGACGGTCTCGAACTCCTTCTTCACGCTCATGCCGGTTTCCTCGAGGATCTGACGGAACTTGCCGTCGATGATGGTGTGGGTCGGGAAGTTGTTGATGCCGGAGAAGCCCATGTCCTTCACCTTGCCGAGCCAGTGCCACATGCGGCGGCGGGGGTCGGTGGCGTGGACGCCGCAGATCACCGGGATCTCCTCGACGACCGGCAGCACCTCGTACTCGCCGATCTCCATGGCGACGGCGTTGGCGTCGCCGTAGGCCATCATGCCGGCGGTCGAACCGTGGCCGGCCATGCGGAAGCGGCCCGAGTTGTAGACGATGACCAGGTCGGCGCCGCCGCGCTCGATGAACTTGGCGCTGATGCCCGTGCCGGCGCCGGCCGCGATGATGGCCTTGCCCTTCGACATCGTGTCGCGCAGGCGCTCGATGACTTCGGTGCGGGTGTAGGGGTTTCCTTTTCCGGTCCAGGGGTTGGGCATGGTGTGTTGGGGGAAGATTGGGTGAGGAGAGGGTTGCGCCCAAGGGCGACAAGGCCTAGGCAAGTCGCGTGGCCCGCAAGAGCGAACCAAATCACTACAACCAGACGCAACTCCGTCATTCCGAAACGGACATCGAGAACCCGCGGTCGCGCCGGACCGTCTTGGTCTCGGCGGCCTACCGGGACGACCGGCCGTGGGTCCGGGGCGCGGGCCGCTGCCGTGAGCTGGACCTCTTCGAGATCGACCATGTGGGCGTTGGCGAGATGGTCGCACCCTACGAGGTCGTGCGCACCCACCAGAGCGGCGCCTTCTTCATGGCCTGCTTCGGTGGTCAGGGCCAGGTGCTGGTCGATGGCCGCTGGCGCACCTTGGCGGCCGGCCAGGCCTGCCTGCAACCGGCGGGCCTCCGCAACTCCTTCCGCATCGGCCGGGGTCGGCGTTGGGATTTCTGCTGGGTGCGCTTCGCCCCCGGCGTCCGTTCGCGGACCATCTTCCGGGCCAATTCGCCGGTGCTCGCCGATTTCGCCGGGGAGCCCTTGCTCGCCGCCATCCGCGGCCTGATCGCCGAGCAGAAGGCCGACGGCCTCTCCCGCCGGCAGCACCAGTGGGTGGAACTCATCTATGACTATGTCCGGGGCTTCGCGGGCGGTTTCCGCGGCGACGCCCGCATCGAGGGCCTCTGGGACAAGGTCCAGTCCCGGCTGGGCCACCCCTGGGATAGCCAGGCGCTCGCCCGCGAATCCGGGCTTAGTTTTGAGCACCTCCGGCGGCTCTGCCTCAAGGAAATCGGCCGTACCCCCATGAATCACCTGACCCACCTGCGCATCCAGCAGGCGGTCCGCCTGATCAGCGAGACGGACGTCAAGCTCGCGGCCATCGCCCAGCAGGTCGGCTTCGCCAATGGCAACAGTTTCTCGTCGGCCTTCAAGAAAAGCACGGGGTTCGCGCCCTCGCATTTCCGGGCCGGTTCCGGGGGCCTGGACTAGTCCCCGATGTGCGTTTGGGTGTAGGGGGGTGCGGACGAATGTACCGCTAAATCTTGTAGGGGCGGGGAAGGGTCTTTTGATGACGGCATGCTACCCCGCTTCAGCCACCTCCTGCGTCTGGCCCTGGTCCTCGCCGTCGCGTCCCTTTCCGCCGCTCCGCTGAGGGTCTTGGTCGTCAGCGACCAGGATGCCGTCGGCGCCGATCTCGCCGCCAGCCTCGGTCAGGGTGGGGCGCAGGTGAAGCGCGCGACGACGCCGCTCGCGGCCGACCTCGCCGCGGCGGATGTCGCCCTCCTTCATCAATCCAAGTTCGCCGCCTATGACGCCGCCGCGCAGAAGGCCCTCGCCGACTTCGCCAAGTCAGGCCGCGGCCTCGTCGTCGTGCACGGCGCCATCGCCGGCGGCGCGACCGACTGGAGCCGCGAGAACCTCGGCGGAGGTTGGACGCCCGAGAGCCAGAAATTCCGCGCGACGACCATGCTCAACATCCGCTCCGACGCGCACCCGCTCGTCAAGGGCATGTCGACCTTCGACGTCGAGGATGACACCGTCTTCGACCTCGCCCTGAACGAGAAGAACTACGTCCTCTCCGCCTCCTTCACCTCCAAGGTCACCAATGCCCGCCGCAAGGCCGAGGCGGGCCGCGCCTCCGTCTACGACATCCAGCCGCAGTCCTGGGTCCTCGAGGCGCCGACGCACCGCGCGGTCGTCCTCCTGCAGGGCGATGCCGCCACCCTGCGCCATGCGAGCATCCACGCCTTCCTCAAGCGCGGCGTCGCTTGGGTCGCCAAGCGCGCCGACTTCGACGAGCTCTGCACGCCCGCGGACCTCGCCGATCTCCGTTACCCCGTCGGCGGCCCGCGCCGTCCCGCCGACGCCGTCGCGCAGTTCCGCCTGCAGCCCGGCTTCAAGGCCGCCTCCATCGTCGCCGAGCCCCTCGTCAACAAGCCCATCGCCGTCCAGTGGGACGAACGTGGCCGCCTCTGGGTCGCGGAAACCCCGGAGTACCCGAACGGGCGCCGCACCCTGAACGCCGAACCGTGGAAGGAAGGCGGCGTGCTGGTGCCCGGTCTCTACGATCGCCCCGCCCAGGACAAGATCTCGGTCCTCGTCAGCTCCAAGGGCGACGGCAACCTCGACCAGAAGCAGGTCTTCCACGAAGGCCTCGAGCTGATCACCGGTTTCTGCATCTGGAAGGACGGCGTCATCGTCGTCGCGCAGAAGGGGATTTTCTGGCTCCGCGACACCAACGGCGACGGCAAGGCCGACCAGGAAGTCCTCCTCTATGGCGGCTTCACCCCGGGCGACACCCACTTCGTCGCCAACCACTTCATCGTCGCCCCCGACGGCTGGATCTACGCCTCCAACGGCGGCGGCGGCACCGCCACCCACGCCAAGACCGGCGAGCCGATGGCCCGCCTCTCTCCGGGCACCTTCCGCTTCAAGCCCGATGGCTCCGCGATCGAGCAGGTCGCCTCGCTCGGCGGCAACAGCTTCGGCAATGAGGTCACGAGCGACATGGAGCTCTACCACGGCAAGGCCACCAATGGTAACCCCATCCAGCACGTCGTCCTCCCCGAGCAGATCCTCGCCAAGGCCCCGGGCACGCCCGCCAAGGCCTTCAACTCCGTCAACCGCGGTCGCCCGGTCGCCCGCGCCGACATGCCCGACCGCGCCCCCCTGATGCAGATCGACCAGGTCGGCCATTACTCGGCCGGTTGCGCCGCCGCCGTCTACGAAGGGGGCGCCTGGCCCAAGGAATATCACGGCACCGTGTGGATGTCCGAGCCCATCCTCGACATCGTGCACCACGAGAAGCTCGTGCTCGATGGCGCCTTCTACCGCGGCGAACTCCTGCTCGAGAACAAGGAGTGGCTCCGTTCGGCCGACCACTGGTTCTGCCCGATCGACATCTCCTTCGGCCCCGATGGCGCGATGTACATCCTCGACTTCTACACGCCCGTCGTCGCCCACAACGACACCCGCGGGCCGCAGCACTCCAAGTCCGGCGCCTCGGTCCGCCCCGACCGCGAGCACTACTTCGGCCGCATCTACCGCATCCAGCATGAAGCCGCCGCGGCGCAGGCGCATCCCGACTTGACCAAGGCCGATGCGGCCGGCCTCGTCGCCGCGTTCACGCACCCCAGCAAGGTCGTGCGCTTCAACGCGATCCGCGTCCTCCTCGACCGCGACGACGCCACGCAGGCCGCCGCCGTCGCCCCGCTGTCCGCCTTGCTCACCTCCGGCGCCGCCGTCGAGGCCCGCATCCAGGCCCTCTGGGCGCTCCTGCGTCTCGGCAAGCTCGCTCCCGCGACGCTCGCCACCGCCGCCGCCGCGCCGGAAGCCGCCCTGCGCAAGAACGCCTTCCTCGCCGCCGAGTCCGGCAAGCTCGCGCTCCCGACCGCCGCCTTCCGGGCCGCGCTCGCCGACGCCGATGGCCGCGTCCGTCTGGCCGCGCTCCGCGCGATGGGCTCCGCCCCGTTGACCGCCGACGCCGGTTTGCTGCTCCTCTCGGCGCAGTCCCAGTTCACCGATGAATGGTCCAAAGCCGCCGCCACCGCCGCCGCTTCGTCCAACCCGGTCCCGACGCTCGAAGGTCTGCTCGCCGGTTCGGTCTCCTCCAAGGAGGTCGTGGAGTTCGCCCGCTCGCTCGCGGCCGCCGTGGCGACCGCCAACCAGCCCGAAGGCGTTGCCCGCGTCCTCGCGGCCGCCTCCAAGGGCGCCAACGTCGCCGTCGCCAAGGTCGTCCTCCGGGAGTTCACCGAACGCCGCACCGCCGCCGTCGCCGACACCCAGGCGCTGAAGTCCCTGCTCGCCTCCCCGGACCTCGAACTGGCCGCCGGTGCCGCCAGCCTCGCCGTGCAGTGGAACCAGGTGGCCGCCCTCGGCGATGAACTGCTCCCGATCGGTGAGCGCCTCGTCCCCGTGCTCGCCGATGCCGCCGCCGCCCCGGCCGTGCGCCTGCAGGCCGGCCGGACCCTGACCGCGTTGCGCGACCTCCGTCCGTCCTTCCGCGCCGCCGTCGTCGCCGCGCTGGCCGACAAGTCCACGCCCGAATCCGTCAGCCTCGCGATCGTCGCCTCCGTGGTCGCCGCCGGCGACGTGCAGGCCGGCCCGCTGCTTGCGGGAGCCCTCGGCAAGTCCACCGGCCTGCTGCGGCAGTCCCTCTTCGGCGCCCTCATCAGCCGCGCCGAATGGGCCCAACTGATCCTGGCCGAGCTCGAGGCCAAGCACGTCTCCCCGATGCAGCTCGGGCCGCTCCAGACCTCCCAGCTCACCCGCCACCCCGACGCCGCCGTCGCCAAGCGCGCCGCCGAGGTGCTGGCCAAGCTCAACGTCGGTTCCAGCCCGGCCAAGGACGACATCATCAACAAGCTCCGCGCCGAGGTCGAAAAGCCCGGCGACGCCGCCAAGGGTAAGGAGCTCTTCGTCGCCGCCTGCCAGACCTGCCACCAGGTCGGCAACGCCGGTTATGATGTCGGCCCCAACCTCCAAGGCATCGGCGCGCATCCCGCGTCCGAACTCCTCGTGCACATCGTCGACCCCAACCGCATGGTCGACGACGAGCACCGGACCTGGAACATCAAGCTCAAGGACGGCACCCAGCATCAGGCCCTGATCGGCAGCGAGAACGCCGTCGCCCTGAAGCTGAAGATGGCCGGTGGCGTGACCATCGAGGTCAAGGTGGCCGACATCGCCGCCCGCACGCGCGTCGAAACCTCGCTGATGCCCGAAGGCTTCGAGGCCCTCGGCGCCGAAGGTCTCCGCAACATCATCACCTACCTCCGCAGCGTGGCCGTGCCCGTCAATGGCGTGACCGTCGGGAGCTTCCAGCTCCTCGACCTCTCGGCCGCCATGACCGCCGACACCCGCTGGGGCCTCTACGCCAACCGCGAGACCAAGGGCGATACGCTGCCGTTCGTGAAGTTCGGCCAGGTCACCGCCAACGGCGTGCCCTACATCATCCTCGACCCGGCCAAGGCCAAGGACGGCAAGAACGTCATCGTCCTCAAGGGCGGCGCCGGTCGGGCCTATTCGCAGTCCTTCCCGCAGAGCGTCGAGATCCCCGTGGGGGTCGCCGCCACCCGCCTGCACTTCCTCGGCGCCGTCGGCGGCTGGGCGGGCATCCAGGGCCTTCCGGCCCAGACCGTGGAAATCCGGTTCGTCGGTGGTCGCAAGCAGGTCGTGACGCACTTCGCCGGCCGCGATTTCGCCGACTACTACCCGGACGACCCGGAGGTCCCTGGTTCCAAGATCGCCGCCGGTCTGGTGAAGAGCCACCACGTCCGCACCCTGGTCGTCGCGGTCGATGGTCCGGAGGTGATCGAGAAGGTCGTCCTGACGAGCCCGGGCAACACCGTCGCTCCGACCACGGTGGCCATCACCGCCGAGATCGGTGGCGCCCCGAACCCGCCCAAGGGCACCCAGCCTACGCCTACGCCTCCGCCTCCCGGTAAGGCCAAGGCGAAGGGTCCGACCATCAAGGACGGCGACCTCCCGGCCGACAACCCCCGCACCACCGCCCCGACCGGCCAGAAGTTCGGCGCCCGCAAGCCCGGCCAACTCCGCGTCCTCGTTGCCGGGGCCGGCAGCTCGCACAACTTCCCGAAGTTCTTCCTCGGGACCGACGGCCAGGTCGCCAAGAACGCCGGCTACGACGTCGCCGCGACCCCGAACCTCAAGGAGACCCTCGAACTCCTCCCGCAGGCCGACCTCTTCCTGTTCAGCGGCAACCATGGACAGTTCGGTACGCCTGAATTCCAGAAGGCCATCCGCGACTTCGTCGGGGCGGGGAAGGGTGTCGTCCTCCTGCATGCCGCCACCTGGTACAACTGGCCGCTCGAGACCAAGTACAACGAGGAGTTCGTCTGCGGTGGCGCCCGTGGCCACGGCCACAGCGAATTCCCGTTCACCGTGACCAAGCCCGCACACCCCGTCATGGCCGGCGTGCCCGCCACCTTCAAGATCCGCGACGAGAGCTACAACGTAGAGCTCACCCGCCCGGAAGGCGCCGAGGTCCTCGGCACCATCCCGCGCCAGAACCCGAAGGAAGGCCAGTCGACCATCCTTCCTTCCGTCTGGGTCGTCCAGCACCCCAAGGCCCGCATCGTCTGCATCGCGCTCGGCCACGACGAACACTCCCACGACCACGAGGCCTTCCGCAAGATCCTCGTCAACGCCCTCACCTGGGTTTCCCAGAAGTGAGGCGAGCGCGGAATAGAGCGCTGCATCGATAATCTACCTGTAGCCTGACCGCCGCGGAGAATCGCTTCCCTCTAACCGCCAACCCCCAACCGCCAACCCCACCTCTCTCATGGTCTACCACTACGGCACTTTCGTCTTCAAACCCGAGGTCACACCGGCGACCATCGACCGTTGCTTCGCCGAGATGCGCGGCATGGTCGGCAAGATCCCGGGCCTGCTCTCGATGCAGCACGGCGTCTACCAGAGCGACGAAGGCCTGAACGACGGATTCACGCACGGCTTCGTCATGACCTTCGATTCCCCGAAGAGCCGCGACGAGTACCTCCCGCACCCCGAGCATGAACGCGTCAAGCTGGTCGTCGTTCCGAACCTCGCCCGCGTGATGGTCTTCGACTTCACGGTCTGAACCCTCTGCCTTCGTCGATGTTTCCGCGGATGGCGGTGGGTCCTTTCATCGCACGACTGGGAAGGTCACTCGCACTTTTCGGCGTCGCTTACGGTGGGGTCCTCGCCGCTGCGCCCGTGGACGTCACCCCGGCGTCCGCCATCAAACTCCCCGCGGGCTTCGTAGTGGAGCTCCTGCATGTCGTGGACCGGAAGTCCGAAGGTTCGTGGGTGGCGTTGACCGTCGATGACGAGGGACGCCTCCTCGCGGCCGACCAGTACGGTGGTCTCTTTCGCGTCACCCCGCCCCCCGCGGACGGCAAGTCTACCGCCAAGGTCGAGAAGCTGCGGGTGGATGTCGCCGGAGCCCATGGCCTGCTCTACGCTTTCGGCGGGCTCTATGTGCTTGTGAACGAAAAGCCCAATGTCGCCGGGCTGTATCGGCTCCGTGATACCAAGGGGACGGGGCAATTCGACGAGAAGACCTTGCTGCGCCGGATCGAGGCGCCCGGCGAGCATGGTCTCCATGGCATCGTCCTGGCTCCCGATGGGCGGAGCCTCTACATCGCCTGCGGCAACGGGCATGAAGCCGTCCAGGCCATGTTTGAGCATACCCGCGCGGCCAGACCTTTCTCGGAAGATTTGGCCGTGCCCCGGATCAAGCGGGGGGCCAATTTCTCGGATGCCTGGCCGCATGGCTATGTCTGCAAGGTTTCGCCGGATGGCGCTCGCTTCGAGCTGATCTCGGCCGGTCTTCGCAACCATTACGACCTCGCCTTCAACGCGCTCGGCGACCTCTTCACGTACGACAGCGACATGGAGTGGGATGCCGGCACGCCCTGGTATCGACCGACCCGGATCTATCAGGTCGTGAGCGGCGGCGACCATGGTTTCCGGGAGTCCTCCGGCAAGCTCATGGCCTATAGCGAGGATATCGTGCCGCCCCTCTACGAAGTCGGTCCCGGTTCCCCGACCGGGATGGTCGCCGGGCGCGGCGCCGCCTTTCCGGCCCGTTACCAGGAGGCGATCTATGCCTGCGATTGGACCTACGGTACGCTCTACGCCGTCCATCTGACGCCGCAAGGTTCGGGTTATGCCGCGAAGCTGGAGGAGTTCGCCACCGGCAAGCCTTTGCCGTTGACCGACGTCGTCATCGGCAAGGACGGGGCCCTGTATTTCGCCACCGGCGGAAGGCGTACCCAGTCGGCCCTTTATCGGGTCACCTATCGCGGAACCGAAAGCACCGCGCCGGCGCCATCTCCGATCGCGACGCCGGAACACCGTCTGCGGATCGGACTCGAAAAGCTTCATGACGAAAACACCGGGCCGTCGGCGATCGCGGAGGCTTGGCCCCATCTCGGCCATCCCGATCGGCTCGTGAGGCATGCGGCCCGCGTGGCCATCGAACGACAGCCCGTGGCCCTCTGGGCCGATCGCCCCGTCCGTCGGGCGGAATCATGGGCCGTCATCGAATCCGGCATCGCGCTGGCGAAGTTCGGTGGCGCCGACCGCCAGCCCGCCCTGCTAACGACGCTCAACCAGCTTGATTTCGGACGCCTGGACCTCGCGCAGCAGCTCGCCGTGGTCCGCGTCTACCAGCTGTCCGTCGCCCGCAACGGGCCGCCGACCCAAGCCGCCCGCAGCGAGGCCCTCGCCCGGCTGGAGGCGCTTTATCCTGCCACCGGCAACGACCTGAACCGCGAATTGGCCGCGTTGCTCGTCGCGCTCGACTCCCCCGTGGTGGTCGCGCGGACCCTGGCGCTGATGCGGACCGCCCGCGATGAGACGGAAGCTTGGGTCCGACCCGATCTGCTCGCGCGCAACGACAATGGGGCCAACTTCCTCCGCACCGGCCCAGCTCGCCCCAACGTCCAGCAGATCGCCTATGTCCACGCCTTGAGGATGGCGCGCGCAGGCTGGACGCCGGAATCGCGTCGAGAATACTTCGCTTGGTTCCTCTCCACCCGGTACTGGCAGGGCGGCAACCAGTTCCGCGGTTTCCTCGACCAGATGCGGCGGGACGCCCTCGCCGGCGTAACCGACCCGGCGGAACGCCGCCGCCTCGACGACCTGTCGACGCTCAAGTCGCTCGGGGCGAACCCGGTGGCGATCCACCCGCCGCGCGGCCCGGGCATGGCTTACCGGACCGAGGACGTCATGTCCTTCGCCGCCCAAGGCCTGCGCGGCCGCAACTTCAGCCGCGGCAAGGAGCTTTTCGCCGCCGCCGCGTGCCAATCCTGCCATCGGCTGGGGAACGAAGGGGGCGGCATCGGGCCCGACCTGACGGGCGCCGGCAAACGCTATACGCTGCGAGACCTCGTCGAAAGCATCACTGAGCCCAGTAAGGTGGTTTCCGACCAGAATGAGAACAGCGTGCTTGAGCTGAAGGACGGCCGTACGTTGGTCGGCCGGGTCAGCGGCGAGGAGGGGGGTGTCCTGCAGCTCGTGGCGAACCCCGCTTCGCCCGCCGAAGTCCTTGACATCCCCAAGGTGGACATCGCGAGTCGGCGGCCCTCGCCCCTCTCGCCGATGCCGGCGGGCCTCATCGATCCGCTGAACAAGTCCGAGGTGATGGATCTGCTCGCGTATGTGCTCAGCGGAGGGGAATCCGATAGTCCGCTGTTCAAGAAATGAAGGCTCCCTCTTCACGGATGCGCAGCGGCATGCCCGACCTCCCTCGAGTCGGGGCCGAGCGGGTGCTTGCCCATCTGCGTCGAGGCTTGGTCCGCTGCGCGGCTTGGCTCGGCTGGGCGTCATGGTGGGCGGCCGGCGTCGTGGTGGCGGCCACCGCGGCTTCTTCGCCCACTTCCATCGTGGCAGGGGCTGAGCAGCTCGAGGCGAGGGTCGCCCCTCATCAAGGCCGGAACGCGATCTGGGTCAACGGGCGTCCCGTCGTGGCGCAGATGTACTCCGGCACGGAACATAGCCGGCAGACGTGGACCGGGCGGGCGAGGCAGAGCCTCGAGGAATTCACCGCGCTCGGCTATGACATCATCCAGACCGATTGCTGGCTGAAGTATTCGCTGCGTCCGGACGGGACGTTCGACATGGCGGGCATCCGGCGGCAACTCGCCGGCATCCTGGAGGTCAATCCGCGGGCCATGTTGGTCGTCCGCATCAACGTGTCGGCCCCTCGCTGGTGGCTGGACGCGCACCCCGCGGAGACGTGCAAGGTCACGGCCGGGCCGGGAAAGAACGAGTTCGGCGGCAACAGCGCGGAAAGCCTTTCCTCGGAGAAGTACGCGGCCTTCGCGCAGGAGCAACTCCGCCGCTTCCTGACCGAGCTGCAGGCGACGCCCGAGGCCGCCCGCGTGATCGGCTTCCACCTCGGGGGCGGCGTCTACGGCGAGTGGCATTACTACGGGATCTTCAACGAGCCTGACGCCTCCGAGCCCATGCGGCGACGGTTCCGGGCCTTCGCGGAGGGGATGTACGGCTCGCTCGAGCGGATCAACGCGGCGTGGTCCACGGACTTCGGGTCGCTTCCGCAATTGACGGTGCCATCCTTCGACCGGCGCCATGAGGTGGCGGACGGCGACTACCGCGACCCGCGCCGCGACCGGTACGTCATCGACTACTATGATTGCCAGCAGGCGACGGTGGGCGCGCTGGTCGAGGATCTTGCGCGGGTCATCAAGGTCACCTGGAGACGGCCGACGCTCGTCGGCGTCTTCTACGGTTATTTCTACGGAGGCTTCACCGTCGGCGCGCAGGCCAGCCAGCTGGACATCGCGAGGCTGTTCCGCAGTCCCCATGTGGATTACTTCGCCGGACCCTACGCCTCCCGCTCCATGGACGGCACTGGCGTCGCGCGCACCCTGGTCCAGAGCGTCGCGCTGAATGGCAAGGTCTGGATGACCGAGCACGACGGCAGCACGCACCTCGGCGACATCGGCCAGACCAAGTTCCCCGATGCGCCGCGCGACGAGACGGAGTCCATCGCGCGGATGCGCCGGAACTTCATGCACGGAATCGCCGAAGGATCCGGCCAATGGTGGTATGACTTCGGCCCCCGGCACGCCAGTGGCGGCTGGAGCACACCGGCGATGCTCGCCGAGGCAAAGGAACTCCTCGGCTTCGCCCAGGCGGCTTTGGATCGGCCGTTCGAAAGGCCGAGCGACGTGCTGGTCGTCTACGACATGCCGGCCTTCTATCATGTCCGGCCGGCTCGCGTGGATGCGCTCACGAAGAAGACCACCGAGGCCCTGACGGATTCGCTGCTGGGCGCCGGGGCCGCCGTGGATCGGATCTTCCTCATGGACCTCGCGAAGGTCGACCTGGCCCGCTATAAGCTCGTTGTCTTCGGCAACACCTTCGTGTTGTCGGCCCAGGATCGGGCCTTGATCAAGGCGAAGGTGCTGACTCCCGGCCGGACTGTGGTGTTCATGTCCGGCGCAGGCTACAGCGACGGCGCCGTCAACGACGTCGGGTTGATCGGCGACTTGGTGGGGATGCGTGTGGAGCGGGCGGCGGCCGCCGCCTCGCAGCCGCGGGTGAGGCTCGACGATCAGGCGCTGGCGGTCGACGACCGGGGACTGCGGACCCGGTTCCGCGTGATTGGTCCCGTCGACCGGGAGATCGGCCATTACGCCGACGGCAGCATCGCGGCCGCCGTCAAGAACGTCGGCGGTTGCCGGGTCTATTACTTCGGGGTTCCGTTGAAGGCTCCGCTCGGGGCTTTCCGCGCCTTGCTCCGGGATTGCCAGGTCCGCACCTATGTCGAAGGCACGACGGAGAAGGATTGTGTCGTGGTCGGCGGCGGGATGATCGGCATCTATTCCGTCCAAGGAGGCGTCAAATACGTCAAGCCGATGAACGGCGAAAGGCGAAGGGTCGAACTGCCGCCGTATTCCGCCCTTTACTTCGACCTGCAGACCGGAGACGCCCTCAATGCACTGCCCGCTTCCCGACCGAGGTAGTGGGCCAAGTTAGCTTCGAGGCATCGCACCTCACTACGCATGGGGTGCCGACCTGCCGTTGAATGATCTTGTGGCGTCCCGCCGGCTCTCAATCCCTTGCATGCGAGGGAGGGCGCGGTTGTCAGATTGCCCAACCGGGGCAGGTCACCCGCCGACCTTTTTCGCCCCAGTCCGGGCCGCGATCTCGTTCAGCAACTCCTTGGCGCGCTCCAGGCCGCGGAGACGGTTGTCAGGCGATATCTTTTTGTCGAACTGGGCAAGGTATTCACGGGCTTCATCGTTCGTCGCCGAGGCGATCTTCAAATAGGCATAGGCCTCGACCTCATCCTGGGTCACGCCGATGCCCTCGTAGTAATAACTGCTCAGGATGAGTTGGGCATACGCAACTCCTTGGAGGGCGGCCTTGCGGAGCCATGAGGCCGAAAGGGCATAATCCTGCTCCACGCCGTAGGCGGCGCTATACAATTCCCCTAGCCTGAACTGTCCTTCGGCCGAGCCTTGCTCGGCGGCTTTGCGATACCATGCCACCCCGAGGGCTAAATCCTGCTCCACGCCGTTGCCGCTGAGGTAGCAGCCACCTAAGGCGCATTGCGCATCGGCAAATCCCTGCTCGGCGGCCTTGCGATACCATGAAGCTGCCTGCTCGAAATCTTGGGCCACGCCCGCGCCACTGTAGTATAAGCAGCCCAAATCGAATTGCGCCTCGACATGCCCCTGTTCGGCGGCCTTGCGACACCATGAGGCCGCTTGTACGTGATCCTTGGGCAAGCCTTTCCCGTCGTAGTAGGATTCCCCTAGGCGATATTGGGCCTC
>Ga0114982_1000398_pt1 | contig 23251 bp, 10 predicted proteins | sample Shrwel_input2_FT_FD_87183 | JGI IMG/M metagenome (GOLD analysis project Ga0114982, IMG submission 87183) | Subsurface microbial communities from deep shales in Ohio, USA - Utica-3 well 1 S input2 FT | ecosystem: Environmental > Aquatic > Deep subsurface > Shale gas/oil reservoir > Produced... | reverse complement strand
GTTTCCAAACTCTTCTTGCACCCTCTAACATTGATTTACCATATGGAAGGAAGTTAGCATCCGAATATAAACGGAAGTGAGCTACTTCATAATTTTCGTATTCCTTTTTGTTGGAAGCTTGTGTACTTCCGTATGGGTTAGTATATGGTGAGTAAACGAATTTTACTCTTTGTGGATTCTCCATATCAAATCCTTCAACTCTACTAACTTCATAAACCGACATTGGTATTACATTTATAATACCCAATTCTGGAGCAATTTCTAATTGTAAAAAGAAATCACCATATTTTACTAAGTTTCTACCCCAAGGCCATAAATTAAATTCTATGTTCATTATATCATAGAATAAGTTATGTAGAATACTTTTTACATTTTCATTTGAACAATTGATTCTTAATACATCACCATGTTCATTTTTTGGAGTTGATTCATCAGCGTAGATATTTAAAGCAGAAGATAAGATTGGGTCGTTATCCATTGAATCGTAATCTCTGAATAAGTCTGCTCTTACTTGCTGATAAGACATTGCAGATTCCAACATACCCGTGCTATAAGCCGGGGTTTTCATTTTCATAAAACGGTCAACGAGGTTAGTTGACATTGATTGATATTCATCCGTATCAATGACTCTAACACCTTTCTTTGTTCTACGAACAATTGTGTTTGTTGAAAATAATTTTTGTAACCTACTAAATACTGATTTATCTGCCATTTTTTAATTTATATATAATTAACAAAGATAAGTAAAATTTTTGGAATTTCCAAATTTTACCACTTTCTGCAAGACCAATATCTTGCTTTGTGTCTTGGACCTGGTTGGTCACAATTATGTCTTGCTCTAAAACTTCTTCTTCTATCAGGATTGTTCTTTTTAATTTTTACTCCCTTTTGTCCAAAGTTTACTTTTACAACATTTCCTGCTGGATTCTTAACATACACTTTGAACTTCTTAACATCACCTGCCATTGGTTTACCCAATTGAACTTTTCTACCCTGATATTCAGCCTCTCTTAAACATTGACATCCTTCATTTAAGTTTTTATCGTATCCTCTCATAAAAGCAATGAAATCTTCCATATCCTCATCTTCAACATCGTATTCTTCTGGTTCAACTAAACCATAGTTTACATCATCATCTGAATCAATATATTCTTTTATAGGAACACAATTTGGCACCATCTTACCATTTTTCATCTTACCACCCACTTCTTTATAGCCATCCCAACACTCATGTAATGCATTTAGTTCTCCTAAACTTTCATTACACTTTCTCCATCCACCACCTTTACCTTTGTAGTTCTTTGCAGCCCAACCATTTGCATATGCAGATGGGTATACATCGAATTTTGATTTAGCTGCTGCTTTTGATGCCGCCCATTTTCCTGGGTCTGTTGGGCAATTCTTTTCTAAGAATAAATTTAGTTTTTCTTCTATATTCATAGTTTCATTTTTTTTCTTTCCTGCGCAATGTGCTTTTTGAGAGAAACCTTTTGGATTATTACAATCTATACTACTTTTATATTTGTCACTCCACTCTTCATTTTTCGGTTTAGTGGAAACATATATTGGTTTTTTGCCTTGTCCACTACTATCTTTACCACCTCTTCCTGCATCATTTTGTGCAGCTCTCTTTCTACGAGTTGCACTTTCTTTTTCCTTTTTACTCATTCCGGCTGCTTTTGCGGCAGGAACACATTTTGCATAACCCTTCTTTTCTCCCGAAGTTCCACATGGTGGATGTTTACCATCGACTTTCTTGCCGATGTTTACCCATTTTTCTTTAAACCATTTATTTAAATCCTCGTTCATCTATAAGAGTTTCAACATATAAATATAGATTATCCAAGCAACCATTTCAAATTTTCCACTTCTCCATTACCTATTTTCATTTCATATGGATTTTCTCTTTGCCAATTGTTGGTATAAACCCCTTCTTCATACGATTTAATTGTCGATGAATTCAACATTGCTTTAGTTAAATCAATACCTTCCTGTTTTAAACGAAGCGCTGTATTACGAACCCAAAGTCCAATTGCCAATGCCATAATCAAGTCATCGTTATAACTTTTCATAGCTTCTGCTCTACCACTCTGCCATATAAAAGTAAACATCTCATCAATCAATCTGCTAGAACGAATGATAATATCTTTTTCTCTCATATATGTATCCAATGTAGAAATGATAAGAGGTCTTGTTTTGGATGTTGTAGAAAATCCTGCAACCATACTTCTCTCATCTCTATAATACCTATTACTCATTTGTTTTTCGGTATCAATATATTGTAAATCCTTACTCATATAAAATAAGCTAGGATATGCTCTATCAATTACTTGCTGAATTGCTGACCATCCTACATTGGCATTCTCTATAATAAGTAATGCGTTGTTGTAATCAGTTGATAAACTTACTAAGAAGTTTCCAAAGTCTTTTGTTTCCAATCTTCCTCTATATTCAGCCACTTGCGTACAATCTTCGATATCTATCACTTGTGCAGTAGAATAATCGGCTCCATCTCCTCGCGCCACATCGGCTACGACCATATATTGCCTATTGTAATTTGGATATTCCCATTTCCAAAGATTCCCATCAAATCCAGCTTTTTCAATCGGCTCCATTACATAGGTATCTTTATACCAAGTCAATAATGCCGGGTCAATTACCGTATCACCAGAACCTACGAAGTCACAATCACATTCTTGTGCCGCTCCTTTAATTCCTAAGATACGAGTTTGTTCATCTCTCCATGCCTGATTTCTTTCAGGGTGTACAGTCCAATGTAAATTAATACAATTGAATCCATTTGCTCCACTTTCCCCATCTACCCACATTTTATGGAACCAGTTACCAATACCATTTGGTGTAGACAATACAATTGCCGAACCACCCGTTGATAGGGTAGATTGTGCTGATAACCAAATCTCATCGATATCTCTAATGAATGCCGCCTCATCCACAACTAATAGTGATAAGGCTTCAGAACGACCCGCATCTGGAGAAGATGCGATTGCTTTTACTTGCGAACCATTCTTTAATTTAAGTGATAGTTTGTTATCTTCAGCTGCTGCAGTTGAACCATCTCTTAACCAAATTGGAAGTAAATCGTGCATTACTCTTACCTTCTCTACTAAGTTTTTTGCAACAGTTACTTTAGTTGCAATAACCAACGCGTTGAAGTCTTGGTTGAATAACATCTTCCAAAGTATAAAGCCCGCCGATAAGGTTGATAAACCTAACTGACGGGATTTAAGAATAATGTTAAATCTATTATCTTTAAAATCATCTAAACAACTTTCCTGAAATGGATACAAATGAAATGGTATCTTACCTCTAGTTGGATGTTGGATGACACAATATTTTTTCATAAAGTATATCGGGTCATTTGCAGACTTACGATATTCTTCAGCAATAATATCTTTTAGATTCCTTTTTGGCTGATTTTGAATCATAATAATTATTTCTTCACTCTAATCTTCCAATAAGTTCCAAATCCTATATATGGAGATAATCCGCCAGTTGTACCATCTACAACTCTATTATTTACTCCTAAAGTAAATTGATATATTTTATCAGTTTTAGTTTTAACCATAATACCTGTTCCAATTGATGAAACAACATCTGCTTTGTTAAACCCACCATTTAAACCATAATATACTTGAGTTTTTGCTGGCTCTTTAACTATAAGTTCTTCTTTAACGATTCTTTCTTTTACTTTAGCATCCCAAGTTCTACCTAAGATTCTATTTTTTGTAATAGTATCAGTTAGAGCGATAGTTCCTAATCCACCATCCAATACTAATGTATCTTTGTAAACTACTTTTGCTAAGTAATCTCTAAGAATTGCTGCACTATCTACATTAACCAATTCTTTTAAAACTAAAGTATCTACATCGATTACTTCGTGTACGATATCTTCACCTTTTTTGGTTACTACTTTTACTTTTTCAACTTCGATAGTATCAATTGTATGTTTTAACACTTCATATTTTTTACCATCGATTCTGATAGTTCTTCCACCTGGCATAACTCCACCTGGGTTGAACCATTGTAATAACACATAAATAATTAATGCAGCAATTGCAATGTTTTTAAAATTCAATAATTTTTTCATAATTTTTAATTTTTTATAAGCTCTGGATGATTAAGTTCTAGTAACTTATTTTCTAATGCTGCTTTCCTTTCCAATAGAGCTTCGATTGCTTCGGTAGCACCATCAATATCTTTTTGTAAATCTTCTTTAACTTTTTCTAAATCAACATCCCATTGCCAATTACTGATACTTCCATCTTCATTAACAAATTCGAATTGTTTAGTAACTCCAGCTAAAGCATCTTCAAATCTCATTTTTAAATCCCTAACATACGCTAGTTGATTTCTACTTATTTTATAATCTTCATAATATGGATATGTGCCATCAATCTTTAGTGTAGTTTCTAATTTACTTAGGCAACTTGCACACAATCCAGTCTTACGAATTAATTTTTTATCTGCGTTACTATATTGTATAGTATCACAATTTTCAGATGAACAAGTGTTTAATTTAGAAAGATATTCTCTTACATCATCCATTTTAGAACGATTGATTTTGAATCCTTCTTTTTGCTCCCACTCTTTACCATCCTTATCAGTCCACACTTCCCCAACTTCTCTCTTTTGTTCTACATCACCTTCGTAACCATGAACTCTTTGAGTATTATCAGTTCTACCAAATACCGTATCTATAATTAGTTTACGAGATTTGTGCATCCCTTTACTTTTCTCATCAAAACTTTTTCTTTTTGCCATAATTCTATATTGTTAATAACCTTTTATATATGTATATATATAAAATTTTATTCGTAAAATATACCTAATATTTGATTTAGTGGTGCGAATGTACCTGTTAGTTTATATGTATTACCTTTATAAACAAACACAATACCCTCATTAGGAACTATTTTATCCTTACCACCAATACTAGCTAATCTAGCTAATTCCATTTTTAATTTTGCTATTTTAGATGGGTCACCACTACCTCTTACTTTTTCTGCAGTTGATTTTAATCTATCTTTCATATTACGAACAGCTGCATCTGGATTTACAGTTAAAACTGAACCCATAAATGAAAGAACATCCGCACCAACACCCAAAAATATTTCTTCAAATTGTCTAACATTTTCTTTTTGTTGTTTAGCTACATTTACTTTATCATTATCAATTGCCCACTTTTGAGCATCTTTATCAGCGATAGTATTTAAACGGAATGATTTATCACCGAATGCCCATCTTCTTACTAATGCATCTTTTTCTAATTTTTGTAATTTTACTTTTGATTTATTTACAAAATCTTCCCACCATGCTTGATGATATTCAGATACACCATCCTTATCGGATAATTGGAACTGAAATTGTATCTTTTGTAATTGAGTAAGATATTTTGTTTGTTTAGAACTTAACTCCTCATTTTTAGGTAGTTCTGTTACAGGTGGACCTTGTATTGTATACTTTGATTGAACATCAGCGTTAATTTGCTTAATCATTCCTGCTAACATTGTTGCTGCTCCCTGATTTGCACCAATAGCAGAACCCTTTTCATCGTAGCAAGTTGTATTATGGAATACTAATAAAGCCTGTCCATAAGGAATAACATTTACCGAAGTTGGCCATATTACTTCCAAATTCATAAAACATTTACCTTCATCAAATATCTTTTTTCGTTGTGCTTCGGATAATCCACTAATTGCCGCAGTTAAATCTCTCATAGCAAAGTTGTAAGCATCGGTTAATCCACCTCTACCACCAAACTTACTAGCAACATCTTCAATACCCATTGCACCAGCTCCGGCGTTTTGTAAATGTGATTTGTTTCTTGCTGCGATTAATCTACCATTCTTCCAACTGATTGCTAATGCCTGTCCATCGGTTTTTTCTCTCGTCAATTCCAATTTACCAGTCAATGCTCCTTTAATGATATTTTTCAAATCACCAAAAGTTAAATCCATATCATCAAATGGATGTGACATATGTCCATATGCTCCACCTTCGTTTAGAGATTCTTTAAATGCTGATGATTTGATTTTGTACCAGCCACCGCCTGGCATTCTGAATATTCTTGCAGGAATTTTAAATGTAGAACCTATTGGTAATTTACTTTGATATTTTTTATCAATGTGAATTACTTTTGTTATGAATTCTTTTGTTTTGTTATCAGCTCCTAATAATTCTACTTCAATTTCAACAGGCTGTCCACCTATTTTAATCTTACCTGCGTATAAACCTTGTGTAAGTTCATTTAGATTTTTTTTTTCGTCTAACCCCAACTTATCGGTAACATAAGTAACTTCTTTATATCCGTAGTTTCTTAATTTTCTAGCTACATCATTTCTATCGGCTTTGGGGTCATTACATACTATTACTCCAATTTTCTTTCTACCAAATGAACCAGCAGTATCCCACATCTTCATAATTGCTTTAAAGTGCCAATCGTTTGGACCTACTTCATTTACATTTTCACCTCTTGGAATTCTGAATGTTGTTGCTTGCTTACCATTGATTGTTGGCATTCCGTGTGAATCAGTTCCAATATCTTTAACGGTAACTTTTTTATTTTTAAATTTACCCATCAAAACTTCATCGCCCTTATCAACATCAACATTAACATCTTCATTATAGATTTGTTTATTGATTCTACCATATTCTCTCATTAGGATTCCTGCTACCGCATGGGCTTGGTTTTCTATTGGAGAACCATCTGCTCCATCCGTTTCTGGATTCCTAACAAATCCCATTTCATCTTGCTTTCTATGAACCATCTCATGTGCAAGTGTTCTTAGGATATCAGCGGTCAATCTACCTTCGGTTGCAACAAATATTTCTTTTGTTAAAGGGTCAAATCCACCTAAACTGGTTTTTACTTCTGCAAATTCTCTACCACCAACTAAATTAATTTTTGGTTGTTCTTTTAATTTTAATCGTTTGGTTGCGTATTCTACAAAGTTCTGAATGGATTGTTGTTTTGATTCTGAAATATTTTCTTTCATCAAATCCATTGCCGCATTTTTTAAATCGGATTCTGGCTTGTTCTTTTTGTATGATTCAATAGATGCTAACATTTGTTCATCTGACATCTTAAATGTTCCCATTCTTTCACCTATTTTCTTTATTAGGTTCATCATCATATCATGTGGATTTGGTTCATTTGATTTATCATCTATGGCTTCCAAAATACCACCCGTTACAACGCTCATTATAGCACCACCACCACCTGCTTGTAATGCTCCAGCTCCAACAGATTCAAAAGCAACATGCTTAATCATATCTTTACCTAAATGTGTACTAAATCCCCATGCTCCATGTGTAAATGCACTGGCTGCACCCTGCGTTGCTGCTTGCCCAACGCTTAACTTTCCATATAAACCTACATTTGCAGTTGTACCAATTCCTTTAGATGCTAAAGCTCCTACTCCAGCTCCAGCCACTGCCATGCTAGCACACATAACAGCTGCATCCATTGCTGTTCCTTTTATTCCTTTTAATTGTTCTTGTCTTTCGTACCAAGATTTTTTTGCTAATGCTTTTTCTCTTGGTGATAAATCTTCTCTAAATACAGGTTCTTTTTGTGTTTTTGGCCTACCTCTCCAATCCGTATCTTGTATGGGATTACCATCTTCATCATGCACATCGTGTCCGTGACTATCTTTTTTATAAACAGGAACATCTTGCATTTTAGAACTACCATACTTTAATTTATCAATAACACCATTATCATCGCTTGAATCAGTAAAGTCTGTCCAATGTACTTTTTTGCCAGTTTCTTCATCCTTAATTGTACCCAATTTACCTGAAGTTGCTATTGAGTACATTCCTTTACCAAATTCTTTATATTGGTCTACTTTATGTGCAATAACATGCCCAACTGCTTTACCAACTTTATGTAGTTTATCTCCAGTCCAATCATTTAATTTTTCATACCAACCCTTTCTAGTTTCAGACTCAGGATTGTTAGTATCTTCAGCTGCTTTTTTCTCATCATCTGATAAATCAGCCATAGCTTGGTGTAATTTCTCCTTTACTTCTGCTTTTTTCTTATCCGTATCAGTCATTTCTGCAGAAGATTTTAATTCTGCTCCGCTTAGTTTTTGTTCAGGAGGAGGCGCTTGTTTTCCACCCGCTTCACCACCTTTTTTATCTGCGGTTGGTTCTTCTTTTTTCTTATCAATTTTACCTTGAGATGTTGCTCCTTTGTTAACAGGTTGACCTGGCTGAGATGGCTTGGGTTCGTTTACAGGTGCATCGGATGGACCTTTAGCCATTGATTTTTTCTTAACAGCATCAGCTTCTTTTGGAGTTAATGTACGAATCTTACCATTATCGGATTTATGTGTAGCAGGTTGTCCTTCTTTTCCATAATATCCTCCACCTAAATGAACTAATCCCATTTTCTCAGCTTCTGTTTCTTCTTTGAAGTATGATTTAACAAATTCTTCAAACATTTCTTCTGCAGCCGCTCTTCCTATTAGTTCGGAAATAGGGTCATATAGATATTCATCATCCGAAGTTGATTCAGGTGAATTTCTAAATTCTTTATTTTTTCTTTCTATATCTTTTACTTGCTCTTTCGATGGGTAACCTCTATATAGTTCTTCATTTAATTTACCTGTTATCATATTGAATATATCTTTATCAAATTTTGGATATGCTTTTGTAAATCCTTTTTGTTTATCTTTATCATCGCCTTTACTTAACCAATTACGAACATCAGTTCCACTTATAGCGTTATCTTCCGCAGGAACTGCATAAACATAACCAATTTCATCATAACCATATCCAGTCTTACCATTATATGGTTTAAAATATTTACCTGCTAATCTATCTGCATCTTTTTGTCCAACTGCTGCAACATATGCAGTAGTCTTTCCATCCATACCACTTAAAATTTCTTTTGGTGCATATGGGTTTTTTACTTGAACTATTTTGTTTGGAGATATACCAAACATTTTAGTCATTATAGTTTTCTTTTCATTAAAATTAAAAGGAGATTTTGGTCCTGAAGTATCATTAGAAGTTCCTATGTAAACATTATTTGCACCAAACTTAGAAACTAATTTCTGATAAGTAGCATAATGTCCTTTATGGAAGGGTTGAAATCTACCAGCGTAAACTACTACTACTTTTTTAATTTCAGGTTTATCTATTTCTTTTATATTCATGTGTATAAATATCTTATTTATTGTACTTTTAGTAAGTACTAGTCTTTTTTTAGGTCAAACATACGAAATTTTTTCCAAATTTCCAATTAAAGTTTTACATTTATCATCCAAGCATTATCTGATATTTGCTCTTTTGATACTAAATCGTATTTAATTTGAGCTATACCATCCTCTATATAATTCAATTTTTCTTTTTTCATTTCTAAAAAAAATCTTCGTTCATTTTTAGCAGTAGTTTCTCCTTTAGCCCATTTTCCATTTACAAATCCTTCATCAATGTGTGGTAAAGAAAGAAACCTACCCTCTCTACGATGTGGAATTATATTATTAATCACATCAAAAGTTTCAACCCCTTTAACTACATTGAAATAATTTACATTAGTATTGTTAGTTGATAATTCAAAATATGGAGTTTCTTTATTTTTTAATACAATATCTTCTATTTCTTCTTTTTTAAAAAACTTATCCCAAACTTTAACTTCTGCTACTTTTCCTTTTAAAAATGGAGCTATCATATCAGTAGTTATATCTGAATTTTTTCCTATGTAAAAATCTGAATCTATTTTCTTTAATGTGCCCTCATAATTAGAATAGCTTTCTTCTACTACTCCATTTGTTGTATTCTTTATAAGTTTATTATTACAATAAAAATATATATTTTTAGATTCCGAATCAAGTGATAATGTTATCCAAGTCCATTCATTAAAATTACGCTTAATCCACCCATAGTTAAAATGATTGTTAGAGTTTCTAATGGAAGAACATATTGCTCTAGAATTATTAAATCCAATTCCATATCCATCTTTACTATTACTTCTAAAAATAGGATACTCTATAAACGATTTAGATTCATCTCCTACTAACCAATAATTATATTTTTCCGACTGATTATCAACACTACATAATATTGAAATAGTATGCGAATTAGATAAAACTGAATGTAACCCTAAATCTTTTGGTATCTGAATATATGAATCATTTCCATTAAAACTAAAATACGATTTATTTGTGTATTTTGTAAATATATGCGTATCTACCATATTTTCAAATATACATCTCCAAAATAAATCATCATCCTCCATTCCCCAATCCCAATAATCATTTGAATAACCATTGGTTTTTACAACTTGCTCTTTTGTAAATAATACAACTCCACCAAAATATTGTTCATAATTTAATTTATATTTGTATTTTGAAAGTTTTGTAGAAATATGCGTTGGTAATTCATTTGGATACGAATAATCACAATTATCGTTTTCAGGCAACATATCCACATCGTGAAATGCTACATAATCGCACCCATCATCAAATGCATGTTTAGCTGCAATGTTTTTCATTGCTCCTCTATTAAATAACTTATCATCGGTTTGATGAGCTATATAAAAAGAGTGTTCAATACCTTTTTTATTAAGAAACTTTGTAAGATGTGGAATTAGAGTTTTTAAATGATTTTCTCTATTCCTATATGGAATGCATATTCCCAATTTATGTACCATAACAATTTAAATAACTTATATAAATAATGCTCCTCTTATAAGTATGGAATATTTTGAATAAGGTAGATAAATAGTATTTCCATATACATTTACGCTTAAAAACATACATCTATTTCTAACACTAGCTCTTTCTTCAAATTGAAAATCATTAATTAATACATCTTCTAATTTGTAATTTAAAATTGATATAACTTTATTATTTACAAAATCTTCGTATAAATTTTTAACAAACATATTTTTTATCTCACCATCTACTTTAACTAATACTTCTGAATTTGTATGAAATTTTATTCCATTTAAAATGTAATATGTATCTACTTTATTAGATTTAATTGATGTGATTTTTTCAGTAGTGTAATTTTTCTTTGATATAGACCAACCACTAATAGAATTATTAGAAGCTATATCAAATATAGGAACAATTAAATTATTGTAAGTAAGTATATTCGTAATATCCATTTTTAAGCTTGGTCTTTTGGTTGAGCAAAATTATGAACTAATATGCCATCTGCAAAATATACATCATTTTCTTCTATGTTTATATTAATAGTTTGTACACTCTCATCTATTATATCAATTGATGTAATTATTTCAAATTCATTATCAGATGTAAACATATAATCTCCAATTGTTACATTTTCAGCAGGTTCAAACATACAAATATCACCTCTCTTTATAAATATAGGATGTTCATATGTTGCTCTTAATCTATTATTAAATACATAATATTGATTGAATGAATTATCATTAATAGCATATATGATAGATAAACCTTCTTCATATTCAAAATTATTTGTAGAAAAGTTTTGCCAAGCAAATTCCTGCCCAGCATTTAGCCCATTAATCGACATACTCTTAACAATATCTCCTATAACTAAATCTTCAACATTTTTCAAAGAACCATCATACATTAAAACTTTTGTACCATACACTAAACAACCATCTCCACCAGAACAAGCACATAAACTACTATACGAATCAGATTTATGTACAACTTCAAGTGTACCAGCCGATGTACCTTCGCATCCTGATGCTGAATATGGTGTTATAGTAACATATATTTGTACATCACATGGAAACCCAAATAAACTAAGAGAGTAAGTAGTACCATATGCACGGCCGGAATCGGATGTAATTGAAGTGGTAACATTACCATATCCATCTGTAGCTGCCCAAGAAATAGCATAATAAGCGTTACTATTAGAATTACCTCCAGAAGGTCTATTAACTCTATATGTAAATGAGAAACAACCAGACTCTACATTTAAAAAATTATAACTACCGGCTGCACCTGCAGCATAATTAGTGTAAGAATACGATGTACCCGTAACCAAAGTAGTACCAGCACCATTTTGTAATATTACTCTATAATATTTTGTTGAATTTCCTGTTACGGTTATAAATGCATTGTATGTAGTATTTGCTGATATACCATTATAATTGTATGAAGTATTTGTAAATGTAGAATTATCCGTACTTTCTTGAATAATCAATCTTGTTGCAGTATCTATTTGACCCGTTCTATATTCTACATATATTCCACCACATTGGCCAGAAGCAGTTATTCTATTAACAGTATTTACCGGGCCCGGTGTTCGTAAAACAATATAATAATCGGTAGGTTGGTCGGTATTGTTAGAAGCTTTCTGTCCATGTAATCTATAAGTAGCTGTTGCATCATATACAGAAGGAGCTCTCAATAATGCCATTAATCTCCAGTTACCACTAACACTTCCACCCAAAGTATTATTACCAATTGTATCACCTGAGTTATACATTTGAAACGATTTCTTTTGTAAAGAACCTATTCCACCATAAGGGTTACCCGAAAAATCAGCAGTTGCTTTTACTTGTTGACCACCACTAAGCGTATATGTAAATGTTCTAAATATACCATATGCAGGAGTACTGCCACCTGTAACAGTTACGCTTATTTCAGTATATGCTCCATTAAAGTTTGAATATGTGCCCCTTTCATCCATACCACTTACATCATGTTCAGATGCAACAACGATAGTATTTGGTTGTATATTATCAACAGTTATAAAATTAGAATCGGTTGAAAATGTTCTATTAGTATAATCCGTAACCGCCGAAGGGTTTATTAAAACAGGAGCAGTAGTTTGAGATGGTCCAACATATCCATATACTTCCGGAGAACTATTTTCTGAATATAAATTAAATGTATAATCCAAATCCGAAGTAGTTGCACTTTGCTGAGCTGATGTAAATGTAGTACCCCATGTATCTGTAAATTTAACTCTAAATAAAGTAGTTCCGAATGTACCTGGATCATAAGATGAACCAACCATATCTACCCAACTACTTCCATTCCATCTTTGGAATGTATATGATAAAGCATCTAAATTACCATTATAATAATCAATTCCTCCATCTGGGCCTGTCAATGTACCACTACCAAGCCCAAGGTCAATATTTGTATATCCTTTGTTTACATAAATTACAATACTCCAAGAATTACCGCTAGTACCCAATCTTCTTCCTCTTACCGTATATGTTTTTGAAGATGTTAAAGTAGTATCACTACCATCAAAATAATAATTGTATGTGTATGTAAAGAATCCACCACCTTCATTAAATGCAACTTCAGTTATCCTATACTCTCTTGCATAATAATTCAATGTTATATTAGTACCTACTTGACCTGAGGTTGGAACATACCCAAAAGATACATTTCTAGTTTTTCTACAAAATGTCCCATCCGTAGATATTCTATAATAACCAAGAGCTGTTCTTTCAGGTGTACTTTCTCCGGTAACAGTTGTACCCGAAAATGTAGATGGGTTTGTATTTTGTGATAAATAACTATAAGCAGAATTATCATAAAATGTACCATCGAAATCATAATATCCAGCTAATGGAGGTCCATATGTAAAATATGAAATTTCATGTACTATATTATTGCCTCTAATTGCATAACCATCTGTAATACCACTAATTAATGCCGAAGTTAAACTTGGTGGTTCATTTAAAACAGATACACCTGAAGCTATTAATTGATGTAAATAATATCTCGATGCATCGATTTCATATTTTAAATAAGCCATTAAAGTTGCTATACCTGTTACATTATTACCACATTCTCCAGAATCGTATAATGAAAATGCAGCTGAATCAAAGCTAGTTGCTGAATCGGTGATACTTGCTTCCGATTTACCAGCAGGCGATACATTTGTTCCAGTAGGTCTAGTTACATAATAACTATCTACCGATATTTTTGCGAAATTACCACTACTTCTACTTACTCTTGCTACAACACTGCCCACTTGAGATAGTGTACCAGATGATGGAACTCCTGCTACCGAATAACCATAAGATTGTCCAGGATATCCATATACAGTCAAAGAAGTTTCTGTAGTATCGGATGCGGTATATGTTCCCCCACTAGCAACAATTCTATAAGTCCAAGTCTGGTCAGAAGTTGGTGCAGTGTACGCATGTGAATATGAACTACTCATTGTACCACTATTCAATGTAGTATATGAGCCAGCACCCACTTTATAAGCAAATGAATTTAATGTAAATGAATATTGACCTAAGCTATTTGCAATAGAATTTCTCGCTCCATTATAATAATTACCATTTTGCCAACTAGCAGATAAATTTACTGATGTGGTACTTATTTTGTATTGAGTTGTAAAACTTTTAGTTAGATTATATCCATTACCATCTTTTAAAGATATAACATGGCTAGCCGTTCCATCGTTTACATTTGTACATGGATTATTTACAACCACTCTAACAATATTAGAAGATGGTTTAGAAATACTAGCAGTAACAGTTCCACCCGTACTAACAGCTGTTATAGATGGAGTATTATATCCCGTATCAGCTAATCCGCCAATTGTAACACTACCATCAAAACTTCTATCTCCACCTGTTAATAGATTGGTTTGATTATCCATATTAACAATGCCCTTTTGCGGAACTAATGCTTCGTTTGATTCTACCCAAGCAGAAACTTCATTAAAACTATCCGGAGTATATGTTCTTCTAACTCTTACTCTAATTTGAACATATTGTGCAGTATTTGTTTTTCCTGCAAATGATTGAGCAGAAATTGAATTAGATGAAACACTTATACTACCACCCCAATCCGTATATGTTCCACCTGCATCTTTTGAACGGGCTTGATATTCATAAGTTCTTGAACCATAGGAAGCTGCTACTACACTATCAAATGTAGCAGACCAAGTTTCAGTTCCAGGTGCATATGTTACACTTACATTTGCGGTTGGTGAAACTTGCACAGTAGTATTGGATGTAATATGATTTCTAATTGATGCGTTTTCAAATGAACTTATACTAACTCTATGAGTTTTTGCACCTAATGTTGAATAATATACAATTGGGTCTGCATCATTAGATGCGTATCCAAATTTATAACCAGTACCACTTGCTACAGCCCAAACATATGAAATATTTAATCCTTGAACATTATAATTTACAGTAGAATCTAATGTATAATCTACATATGGTTCACTAATTGATGCATTAGAAATACTTACTGATACAGGTCTCCTCATTATAGGTAAACTCGTTCCATTAGCGGTATCCGCAGTTGGAGTATGAGAATCCGTTACAACTAATGTTATTTGTTTATCAGTTATAGTTGATGCGTTATTAAATGAATATGGATTAGCAGAACTTGCTCCACTATTCCAATTATAAATGTATGGCGGAACACCGCCTGCTACATTTGCATTAAATGAAATTGAACCAGTTGTGTAATTATATGTAGTAGCTCCACTTAGAGAGGGTGTTTGTGTTATAGATGTTATTGTTAAATCTAATGGATAAACATATACAGTTTTACTATCATTTCCTGTCTTAGTTGATGAATTTATATTTAATACTAATTTTAAAGTATTAATTGAATTTGGAACTACATAGGAATTAGATGTATCAACATACACCCCATTAGCAAGTCCAACATTTCCATTTATATTATAATACTCGCCTGTATCCGAACCATTAACAAATATTTTTAATTTTGCAGTTTCTCCTGCTAACATACCTGCGATTGAATATTCCCAAGTAATTTTTTTACCACTATTAGGGTCAGATGTATCAGGACTAGCTATTGATATAATTGTAACCGTTGGTATTTTTCCATCAAATTCTATAAATTCGTATTGTTGACCAGAAGGTCTAGCCGATGTGCCTGATAATGTTCCAGGAGTATCAGGTAAATCTCTTAAACCACTTCCAATAGAACCTGTTAAAAATGTAGTAGCAACATAAGAACCGCTCACAGTTGTAGTGGCAGTATTTAATCCTGCCGAAGTTCCTAAATCACCTAATTTAATATTACTTGCCATTACCTAAAACCTTTTTTACATCTTCTAATTCTTTTTTCAAATTTTGAATTTGTTTTACCATTACAGGAATTAATTCGTTATAGTTTATAGTTAAATATTCTCCCATAATTTTTGTTTCAGTTAAATGAGGATATATTTTTTGTACATCTTGTGCTATAAATCCATAATGTTTTTTATTATGTTTATCATCTTTCCAACTATATGTTACAGGATGTAATTTATCCATATCATTTATTTCAGTATCTTCTATATCTACAATATCTTTTTTCAATCTTCTATCAGAAGAAAGTGCAGTAGAGAAACCGGCGATATCACCCTTTACATGAAGTTCACCATAATGAGCAAAATATCCAGCCGATTTAATATTAAAATTTGTTATAGATGGCGCGCCAACATCGGATACTCTAAAATAATTACCAGCTGATGAATCGGTTGCGTTAAATACGGCTTGTAAACCAACCTCCGATAATTCAACTTGCTTAGTCAATGCATTAGCAGTTAATGATGTAGTTTTTGCACTATATGTTACAGAAGTTGGAGTACTAACATAGTTATCTTCAGTTTCAGCCCAAATAGCTAATCCACTATAATTTGTAGTACTACCACCATATCCTGTAAATTGAATATCATAATATCCAGCTCTCCATGTAACTCGTCTATATACACTTATTAATGTGTTTGATTTTGTTAAACTAAATGATGGACCGGTTGTACCATTTCCCGTTGAATTTATATTGTAAGTAACTTCTGGTAATTCTTCACTTGTAATTTGAGATGATGGTGTAAATGTGGAAATAGTTGTATTATATGCAGTTCCTTTATAGTTCATTGTTGAGTTAACACCAATTGAACCATTCATATAAGATAACGCAGTAACCATTGTCCAACTTGCACCCGCATTAGCCATATCCTGAATTGAAAAATATTGTTGACCGGTTGCGTTATAGAATTGTGTTAAAAAATTAGAAACTGCAACACTATCTCCATTTGGTATCCATCCCCATTCAGGTCTTGCATCGGATAGGTTAACAGCCCCCTGTTCTACCAATGTTGACCAAGCCATTTGCCCAGCTGCAAAGTTTATAGATGCATATGAACGAGTGTTTGTTTGACCTAATACTTGAGTTGTAGCCACCGACTCATATGCAACATCTATTTTATATCTTAATTTTGCTATAATATTAAAAGTAGAAGATGTATTAAGAGATGTTACAGTTTGAGATGAAGTTCCCATTGTAGCGGTTGTAGACGAGTTTCCAGCATATATCGTATTAGCAGATGAAACATTTACATATGATGATGCAACCGATGCATTAATAAAACTACCACCCGTACCCGATAATGATGTTAAATCACCAGGATGAATAAATACACGGTTTCCTGCGAATGAACCTGCTGAATCACCTGTAATTTGTATGTAATTATCTGCACCAGTTCCTCCTGCATATAATTGAATTCTGTCTTTTGAAATACTATTTTGGTTTATAATCCATCCACCAATAGTTCCTTGTGTTGATGTTATTTTACCTGTTATATCAGCATCACTTGCTTTTAATTGTCCATTTAAATTTACACTAAATGGAGCAGAACCAAATGAAGTATGTCCAGCAAAAAATCCAACTGGCGATATTCTTGCAGAAGCATTTGTAGAATTATTTCCAATTATTATAGTAGAAGTATTTCCATTCAATTGTATACCAGAAGTAGTACTACCTGCTTGTAGTAAGTTACCTTGTATTTCGAAACCACCTATTGAACCCGTTTCTGCCGTTAATGCAGTTGCTGAAATTCTACCTCCAATATCTACTATATTTGTTGCTGCTGCATCATATTTAAAATAATTACTACCACTAACAAAACTTACTTTTGGTGTAGTACCACTTACAATACCCAACCATATACCATTGTTTCCGTATCCTTGAGTACCTTGTCCTATCGAAACATATGGAGAAGTTGTACCACCTGCTAAAGTTATATTTGCAGCAGAACCTGCTGAATTAGTACCAACATTCAATGTACTTTTTACAAATGAATCATCGAACAATCCAATTTTAGCAGATACAAAGAAATCTTGTGAACCCAAATATTGCCAATATGTATTATCATTACCAACAGCAGGTAATTCTTTTACTCCAGTTTCACTTGTATGTTGTACCAAAGTTGCCCAATAATGAGTAACACCACTTACCCTTTTATAAACAGCATCTCTTCTCGATGAACCTGCTACGGTTGTATAATAATAAAGGGTATTATTTGTCCACTCTCCTCTTAAAACAATTCCAGGTCCTGTTGCTCCTGTATTTCCATCCGTACCATCCGATGCAACATTTACATTGTGTGTTTTGAAAAAAGCAGTAGTGCTTCCTTCAGAATCCACATAAGAACCTGTTATACTTACTACCAATCCAGATGTACTTGATGGAGTAGTAGGTGTTATTGTTGCATATTTATCTAAATCAGTTGCATTTACAGACCCATTGGTTATACTACTGATTCTAAATGTAGAATTTGCATATGGGGATGTGTTGTCATATGAAGATGAGTTTGCTCCTTCCAATACATACATTCTAAATGAAGATGGTGTACCATATGTTCCCGTTTTACTTCTAGTAATAGTTTGCCCATCTTTTTCAATAAATACAATCGTAGATGGTGCAGATGCCAATGCTTTAGAAACAGTAGCTACAACATTTTTTGTTCCCGTTGTACCTTCACTATCCGTAAAATTTACAGGTATTGTTACCTGTGCTGTATTTGAAGTAATAGTAGATGCATCTGATGTTATTGTTATAACATTTGAAGAAATTGTACCTGTTAATCCATTTGTATATGTAGGTGTACCAATCGAAGTAAATCTACTTGTTCCTGCTTCTAAAGCGGTCACCGTTAATGTAGTAGGCGTAGCAGAACCACTTCCTCTTGAATTTGCTGATATTGTTTGTGCGGATGGAGATACTGCTACTAATACATTTGGAGTACCTGATTTTGCTTTTGAATAAGTTACTAATTTTGTAAACACACTATCACTACCCCTACCATCTCTATATGTAACTTTTAAATTAATACTACCACTATCAGCTGATAAAGCTGTAATTGAATAATTGTTATTTGTTAATACAGGAGTTACATTTAATGAAGATGATATACTTGCACTAAATTTATTATTTCCAATAGTGGATGCGTATGAAATATCTTCACTACCAACTTTTACTGATATAGAACCACTACTTGCTAAGAATCCTCCAAATACAGTTCCACCTGAATATGCTGGAAATGTTGTATTTTCATTTGTTAGATTTACAGCTATTTGTGATTCTGCTATTACAGGTGTAATTGTTATAGTATCACTATAACCATCAAAGTTTAAATCTTCTGCAAAAAATGTATATGTAGTTGCTCCAGCCGAATAAGGATAATCACTTCCATTTATACTATATGATTGCACACCGGTAGTTCCATTATTAGAACCAACAGTCAATACAGGTTTACCACTACCACTTGTTACAGTAATAGCATTCGTTGTACTACCTAAATTATTTCGTTTTACATCTATTGTTATTGTTTGACCAGATGGAGAAAGACTCACATCAGTCATTTTATAGAAAAATTGATTAGCGTTTGAAACTGCGTTTAAGTTTTTACTTTTATCTCCTTTTAAAACACCTTCTATTTGTACGGATGAACTAAACCCATTTTGACTAAATAAATAAGTTCCCCCATGTATAAGATTTGTAGGAGTATAATATGACCAAGAAGCTGCGTTTGTACCAAGCATAGCAACATCTTCATCATCATCTCCACTATAAATTCTATAAACGGATTCAGTATAGAATCCAACTTGTGTTGTGCTTAATTTTTGTAATTTTGGTAAAAACGAACCAGAAACAATTGTTAAAGAACCACTTACTATATTTGATGATAATTTTATATCAATATAATCATTTACTTGCGCAGGCTCAAAGTGGTTATCAGGGTCGTATACAAATTGGTTTTTGTTAGCTATTACTATAAAAGTTGCTCCATCCGAACCATCTCTACCATTTGCTCCGTTTGCACCCTGGTCTACTCTATAAATGTTTACCAAATCTTGTACATCTTCACATGATGCGGTATACAATATTCTTGTAACCTTTGGAGTAGTTAATGAGCCTGTAAAATTAGATACCGTTAATGTAGCGGAACCAGATGTTACATTTGTTAATAAACCTGGATAAAAAGGTTCTGACCCATAAACCGATGGTTGTATGTAATCTCCATTTTCATCAAATGCAGAAGAATAAAATATTGTTGAACCTGTTAATCCAACTTTAACAATATCGAAATTAATAGAAGATACACCAATTGAATCACCTGAACCAGAAAAACTAAATAAGTTTCCATCAGGTGTTACGGTTATACTTTTTCTAACAACTAAATCATTTCCACCTGTAAATGTAAACTCTTGATTTAAACTTACAGGTACATAGTTGTTGTTAATATCGTAAAATTCAAATTTAAAATCAAATGTATCATTTTTAACTTTAGTAGGAACTGCGACATTTAAAGTTATTTCATTTGGAGAAAAACTACTTTCTTGAGCAGCTCTTAAACTTATATTTGATAAATGCCAGTTTCCTTGATAAATTGCAAAGAATATTGTTCCTGTTCCAGTGTTATCAGCTTTAAAGTTTATTTGTTGTTTATCAAATTTTTGGAATGATTTTGTGGTTTGGATTTTTCCAATCATTTTACCACTTTCCAAATCACCATCATTATCTGTATCGGTATTTACAAACGCTGTACCTACAACATATATTTCTAATTCTGCTGTATCAAAAAATGATGATGATAATAGTGGAGTAAAATCCAATTGATATTCGCTATCTTTTGTAAATTCTAATGAATGTTTGTATGAAAAATATCGCTGATTGTGTGTTGTAGTATTTAATACACCCGCATCTTCTAATTTTACAGAAGAAGCTAAAGTAGTATTATCAATGGAAATTGGTAAATTTACAAAAGTTCCATAATCTCGATATGTCCAAAAATCATTTAATAATTTATTTGATGTAAATTGTCCCGTCCTAACGGCTACACTTCCACTATATTCATCCGTTTGTAGTATTTCGGTAGATTCTAATTGTATATCCTCTAATAAAGTATAATTACCAATATCAGCTTTTCTACTTGCAAATATTTTTAAACGATTTACATCTCCACTAAATGTTTCTAAATCGGTTAATTTAATTTTTGCAAAAGAAGAACTTACTGAAGAATTTGTTAGAGTTATACTTTCATCGTAAGTTAATTCAAAAGATGCTGAACTAAATTCTTTTACAAGTTGTGGAGAAGTTACTGATGATGTTTCGTAGTATGGTAATGTAGCGTATGCTTTAGTCGAAGTTACTACATCTTTAATTGTAGTAGAATATGATTGATTTAAATCGGTGATTGTAATAACTTCTCCTTCCATAGAAGATGAAAAAGTACTACCACTAATTTTTAATTCATATAAAGTATCCCCTTTAAATGTTCTAAAATTAGTTTCAGCTATTGGATTTACAGCTACACCATCAACACTACCACTTATAGTTACTCTATTTACAGTTCTATTATAAATTGGTAAAATTGTTTCTTGTATATCAACTTTTGGTCTACGATAGAAACGAATTTTTGTTGTGTTTTGTAATAATGGATTTACATTAACTTGCTTTTGCCATCTAACATTATATGTACCTTCCCAATTTAATGGTACGGGATTTAATACTCCATTTGAATAGTATTCTTTTAACTCACCTAATATTGTAATCGTACATGGGCCAAAAGATGTATCTGGGTAGATATAAACAGCTACAACTTTAGATGTACCTTCATAATATTCAGGTATACCTTCGCCTGGCTCATTATATATGGTGTTTCCTTGTGAATCTTTTATTTGTATTTTTATAACACTATCCGCAACTAATTCTGAAGAACCTTGTATTAAGAATCCATTTTTACCACCTGTAAATGTATCAGGCAATTCCGTTATCTTAAAATAAGTGCTGAATGGGGCAGTATCTTCAACTAATACATTGTATGTCTCTAATTTTTCATCAAATAGAGTTTTTTTAAGTAAAGCCATCTATAAAGTTTGTATTGTTTCCTATAAATATTTCTAAAAAAATAAACTACACATATTTATATAAAGAAAACTAACATATACTTTATTAAACTAAAGAAAACTAAATAGTTATGAAATACGCAATGTTACAAATCAAAAAAGAAACCCATGAACTTCTCAAAAATTATTGTGAAGAACACGGGTTCAAAATGGGAAGTTTAGTAGAGAACTTAATAAAAAAACACATAGGTGTTCCTAAACCTCAAGCGAGTGTGTTGAAAGCTGACAAGGTTAGAAGTCAATCTTACTAAATCCATTTTCTTTTTTTATTTCTATCAATCCATCTACGATATCTCTCATTTGTTCTAAGTGAGAAATTACCCATATGAAATCGAATTGAGTTTTTAAATACTGCATCATCATAAATAAAGATGATAAGTTATCGGAATCCAATGTACCAAATCCTTCATCGATTACTAAGAAATTTGGACGAGGTAAATTACATACATTAATAAGTGCAACTCTAATTGCCAATCCACTTACAAATTTTTCCATACCACTACACATCTCTAATGGCCACTCTTGGTCATCATAAACTATTTTGGCATTGATAGATTTCCCATCTACATCCATTACAACTCCGAAATCTACAACTTGTGAAAGAATATTATTCACCTCATTTTCAATTACCGGCAATGCTTTGGAAATCAACTCATAAGGTATACCATCTCTTTTAACTGCATCTAAATAATAGGTGTATAGGCGATTCTTTTCTTCTAATTCCTTAACATCGTTCATCTTACCTTTTATCCCCTCTATAAACGAAGATATGGAAGAAATAGAGCCATTCACACTTGCTATATCTTTTGTTACTTTTTTGATTTCATCTTCAATCTCACTTTTAGTTCTTTTTAGACCAAATATCAATTCGTTAATTTGTGCATTCTTCTTAATAGTTGCTTCATTCTCGTGATATTTTTGAATATTAGCTTTAACTGTTTCTAACTGATGCTCTAACAATTCTTCTTTAGTACCCAATCCTTCCAATTCAGCTTCAGATTTTTCTTTAATAACAATTGCTTTACTATATTTAATTTTTAAATCATTCCACTCATTGTATTGTTCTTCTACACCTTCCATAGTATC
>Ga0114982_1000396_pt1 | contig 23269 bp, 16 predicted proteins | sample Shrwel_input2_FT_FD_87183 | JGI IMG/M metagenome (GOLD analysis project Ga0114982, IMG submission 87183) | Subsurface microbial communities from deep shales in Ohio, USA - Utica-3 well 1 S input2 FT | ecosystem: Environmental > Aquatic > Deep subsurface > Shale gas/oil reservoir > Produced... | reverse complement strand
TGAATGTTGGAGTCTAGGCTGGCAATGACGGTGGTCAGTTTCGCCAGCATACCTTGTTTATTAACAATAAAGACACGGATATCACATAAAAATTGTTTGTCACCGGTTTTATCCCAGCGGACGGGGAAATATTTACCCGGTTCTTTTTCCCAACCCCGAATATTGCGACATTCTGCGCGGTGGACATTCAGGCCTTTGCCAGGCGACGCACTCGCTGCAATCGCATCGCCTGGAATAGGGCGACAACATTTGGCAAAGGTGGTCAACATCCCTTCAGAACCGACAATAAAAGCTTTCGGTTTGGCTGGCAAGGTTTGTTCGAGATCGATGGCGATGTCTTCGTCAAATTCGCCTAATAAACGCCGAGCCACAGCAATCGGTAACTGATTCCCCAAGCCGATGTCAATAAAGAGCTCATCCAAGGTTTTTTGCTTGCTGTTTTGCAGCACTTGATCGATGCGTTCAGCGGCGATCGAAGCCAGCGGTACTTCGCCCAAAGCAGAACTCAGTAGGCGTTTACCTAAAGCAATAGCTTCGCTTTGTTGTTGTTTTTTCAGGTAGTTACGAATACCCATAATAGCGCGGCTGGTAACCACATTATTCAGCCAGTTAGCATTGGGTTTACCGCCAGTGCTAGTAATGATTTCAACTGTTTGACCGGTTTCCAAAGGTTTGCTCAGTGGATAAGGTTTGCGATCGACCCGTGCGCCAACACACTTGTTACCGATGTCGGTATGCACGGCATAGGCAAAATCGACCGCATTAGCGCCAATCGGCAGTTCCACAATTTTGCCTTTGGGCGTAAAGACATACAGCTCATCTGGATAGAGCTCGGTTTTTACGTTTTCGACAAATTCATAAGTGTTACCGGCACTTTGCTGAATTTCCAACAAACTTTGCATCCAGCGTCTGGCGCGGATTTGGGCGGTGGTATCCCCTTGTTCACCCGATTTTTTATACATCCAGTGGGCAGCAATGCCGTTATCAGCCATCTCATCCATTTCGCGGGTACGCATCTGAATTTCGACCGGGATACCATGCGGGCCAATCAAGGAGGTATGTAAAGACTGATAGCCGTTTTGTTTTGGAATGGCGATGTAATCTTTAAAGCGGATTTCAATAGGTTTATACAGGTTATGTACCACACCGAGCACGCGGTAACAGGAATCAACACTGTCGACCAGCACCCGGAAACCATAAATATCCATCACATCGTTAAACATCAGCTCTTTGCTTTTCATCTTGCGATAAATGCTGTACAGATGTTTTTCCCGGCCTGACACTTCTGCCTGAATACCGGCATGGCGGATACGGGCTTCAATCTCATTCTGAATTTTTTCAATGACTTCGCGTCTATTACCACGCGCCTGTCGCACTGCGGTTTCCAGCGCCCGATAGCGCATCGGATACAAAGCGCGAAAACCCCAGTTTTCTAATTCGTTTTTGATATTGTGAATACCCAGCCGGTTGGCGATAGGGGCATACAGTTCCAATGTTTCTTTGGCGATACGGCGGCGCTTTTCCGGCTTTAAGGCACCGATGGTGCGCATATTGTGGGTGCGATCAGCCAGTTTAATCAGAATCACGCGGATATCCTGCGTCATCGCCATAAACATTTTTTGCAGATTGGTGACTTCAAACTCTTTGATATCTTTAAACTTTACTTTATCGAGTTTGGAGACGCCTTGCACCAGTTCCGCCACTGTGCTGCCAAAGCGCTGTTCCAGATCTTCTTTGCTGTATTCAGTGTCTTCAATCACATCATGCAGCAAAGCCGCCATCAGGGTTTCATGATCCATCCGCATCTCAGCCAGAATACTGGCCACTGCGACCGGATGGGTAATATAAGGTTCGCCACTGGAACGGGTTTGTGGTGCGTGTGCATCCCGAGCCAGTAAATACGCTTGCTGCACCATGGCAACCTGCTCGGCTGGCAAATAAGCACTGATCTGCTGTTTCAGACCTTCAAATAAATACACTGCAACAAACTCCGCTTCAACAAGTCAGGTTTAGCCCCGCTATCGTTGAAAATATACGTGGAAATTGGCGGGTTGCCAATGTTTGGCTGCAGGCAAGCACAGAAGAAATGTGGCAATTGACGGACTTGTCTGCGCAGCAGGGGCATATCGCTGACTGAGCTGTCGCACCTGGCGTCCAACCCGACAACTTAAAGATGTATGTTTGTCCTGTCTATTCCAGCTGACTGTCATGGTTTTTCCACTAACGCTCACAAGCAGTATCTGCTGTCTGTTGCTGTACTTGGCATCGACCCCAAAAACAAACCGGCCATGGCGGCCGGTTTGTCAGAGCTTAAGCACATCCAAGAATGGATTATTGCTCAGTGCCGATAATGGCGGCAACAGCGGCCATTTCAGAAGCTTCTTGTTGCAGCTGATCGCGGCGTTCCTGTTGGTCCAGGATAGCGGCTGTGATATAGCCTTTTTCAATTTCCCGTAGCGCTACAACTGTTGATTTATCGTTTTCGATATCAACCATCGGGTCTTTGCCTTCGACTGATAATTGGCGGGCGCGACGCGCTGCAACCAGGATCAGATCAAAACGGTTACCAATTTTATTTACTGCATCTTCAACTGTTACGCGAGCCATTCACCACTCCGGTATTCAAATTCTGACAAGACCGCATAGTCTACGCTATTTCGGTTAATTCGCCAACAGGCTGGCAAGTAAAGCCTGCTGCCGTTGTTGCTGTTTTAACAGACTCAGCCGGTGACTGAACACCACATGCTGCAGATCCTGCAGACATTGCTGGAAATCATCATTGACCAGCACATAGTCATATTCATCCACATGGCTGATTTCACTTTGCGCCTGTTGCATCCGTTTGGCGATCACATCCTGGCTGTCTTGACCCCGTTGATTCAACCGGCGCTCTAATTCGGCCACGCTTGGCGGCAGAATAAAAATGCCACGCACTGAAGGCACTTGCGTTTTGATCTGGCGGGCACCCTGCCAGTCGATATCTAAAAACACATCACGGCCCTGCGCCAGCACTTGTTCAATGGCGGTACGTGAGGTGCCGTAATAGTTGCCAAAAACCTCGGCCCACTCTAAAAAGTTGCCTTGTTCAATCAATGCTTTAAATTCATCGACTGACACGAAGTGATAGTGCACACCGTCCACTTCACCCGGTCTTGGCGCGCGGGTGGTGTGCGAAACACTCAGTTGCATATCCTGATGCTGACCCAGCAAGGCATGAATTAAACTGGATTTACCGGCGCCGCTTGGCGCTGACAAAATAAAAAGATTACCGGGTAAATGTTGCATCAGCACACCTGAGGGAAAACTAAAGGCAATAATTTTACGTGCAGTGGCAGCCGGCTGCAAATTTAAAAGCGCCAGCCGGTTATTGTGCTGGCTTCGCGGCCCGCAGGCGGTTACTTTTTCCGGCTGGCTTTGACCGACAAGGTCAGCTGAAATCTGGCCATCACTTCATCACCGTGCAGTGAAGGGCAGGTGATCCGCACTGAGACGGTCTGGTTAATACGTTGGCCACTTTGTAGTGAATCGGCCAGCATCTGGTCAATCATGGCGCCGTCATCACTTTCAAACCAGACTTCGGCTTCTGGTCGTTTTAAAAACTCACCCTGCACATCTTTAAAGGCAAAGTTGGCGTTGATGCCCAGCTCTTTTGCTTTGCTAAACACCAGAAAAGCACCAGCCAAATCCGCGCCAATCGCCAGCGCACCAAAATAGATGCTGCCGAGGTGATTTTTGGTGCGCCAGCTGTGTGGCATGCTGATGGCAAGGCTGGTGCTGGTCATCCGCCGAATGCGTGGCGTACAAAAACCAATCAGCGGAATGTAGCGCCAGCCAAACCACCACAGCCCCAAATTGGCTTTGGTTAACGATGTCATACAAGGTTGCCTTGTCAAAATTTCAATAAAGCCGAGCTTAGCATTCTGCTACTGGTCGGACAAGGTGCCTGGGTGTTGTTGTTGCCACCGCTGTTCAAATTCCAACTGTGCTTGCTGGCGTAACTCGGCACAAATCACCATTAAATGGGTCAACCTGACGCCAAAACAAAAACCGGGTTCACGATAATAATCCAGCCAGGCTTGTAATTGTTTGCCCTGATATCTGGCTTTACTGACGATACTGGAAAATGTCAGTTGCCGCGCTGGCTGTGCGGCAATGGCGATGGCCTGCCGGATGCGGCGCTGCGGTAAGCTGTTGCTGTGCGAGCCGCTCGCATGCTGTTGGCGCTGGCCGGCTTTGGCCAGCGTTGCAGACTCTGCCGTTGGGCTGGCGCAGTGAAAATGCAGTTGTTGGGTCAGTTGTTGTTCGTTGGCTTTGATGCGCTCTGATAACCGCAAAGGCAGCCCGCTGCGTTGCTGCGCCCGCAAGTCGGTCAGTTCAACATTCAGTTGCTGGCATTGGGATTGGCTAAATTGTTCGACGGCAGCAATTTGACTGATAAAAAATAACAGCATCAGCCCAAGCACAATCTGACAACCCAGCCAGAGCAAGGTGGTGCTTTTCATGATGTGTGAATTTATGGTGAATGAAAGGTGATTAAATATGGTTTGTGCTGGCAGGTTTGTCCAGGGCACAGGGGAAATAATTAGCCTGTACTTGTTGTGCGCTGCCGGCAGTTCGTCGCTGTGGACTGATAACGCCATCTGAGTTGCTGTCAAATGGGTTTCAATCTAAATGAAAACTATTTGTATCTAATCCTTTCTGCTATGATCCGCCAGCAAAAATAACGGCTAGCGTGGGTGGTAGGGCTGCGATGACGAGTACAACGCCGATGAGCAATAACAACAAACTTGCTGTGCTGCCCATCGCCGGGCATTTGGGGCCGGGTGCTGGTTATTCGCCTGCCAGTCAGCCGATTTTACTGGTAGAAGATGATCCTGAGCTGGCCAGCCAGTTGCAGTTGTTATTGGCGCAGCGAGGTTATCCGCTGTGTTGGTGTCAGGATGGTGCCACTGCGCTGACTGCAGCTTTAGAGCAGTCCTTTGCGTTGATCTTGCTGGATATCCGCTTGCCGGATCTGGATGGTTTCCAACTGCTGAGTTTATTGCGGCAGAAAATACCAACACCTGTGATGATTTTATCGGCTTGTGGCGCTGAGGCGGATCGGATCCAGGGTTTTACCCATGGCGCGGATGATTATCTGGCCAAACCATACAGCTTTACCGAACTATTGCTGCGCATTGAAGCCCTGCTCAGGCGTTGTAGCACACCACAACAGGCAGATCCGGCAATACTGGTGTTGCAGCAGCATGGCCAGCCCAGCTTGACGCTGCAACGTATGCCAGCCAAAGCCGATTTCGGTCATCAGCAACTGGCACTGACACCGGTAGAATTTAAATTATTATGGCTGCTGTTGTCACAACGACCCCAGTTGCTGGCCAAACGCTGGTTATATCCATTGGTGCTGGAACGAAATTTTGCTGAACATGATCGCAGCCTTGATATGCACCTGAGCCGGTTGCGGAAAAAACTCAGCGCCGTTGGTTTTGATGGCGAACGTATTATCACTGTGCATGGGAAAGGTTATCGCTTGTTATGAGACAACGGCCATTATTCTGGAAACTGTGTTTAGTGCTGGCGGTTGGCACTGTGTTGTTATTCTGGTTGATTGCCTACAGTCTGGATCTGCTGGAACGGCAGCAAAGCATGCTGTCCTCAGCCGCCAGGCAGCAACTGTTAACTTATCGTGATCAGGCCCAGCTATTACATCAGCAGGGCGATCAGGTCGCTCTCGGGCAATGGTTGGCCAGGGTATCAAAGGCAGAGCAGAGTTGGCTGACCATCGCAAAGGTTGATGTCAGTAGTGCGCAGCTAGCACAAATGCAGCAGCGTTTTAGTGATGGTTTTATTCTCGGTCGCAGCATCGACTGGCCCATCCATCTGCACCTGGCTTATAACCCGATTATGGATTTGCCTTTTGCCGACGGCAAAACACGTTTGTTGATTGAACTGCCAGCCCGGTTGCGGCCCGGCATGGCGTTTCGGCCGGTCAAGCTGGTATTGCAATTTGTGCTGCCGTTATCGGTGATGCTGTTGGCGTCTTTGCTGTTGTACCGGCATTTGATGCAGCCTTTGCGGCTACTGCAACAAACTGCCGATCAACTCAGTCGTGGTCAGTTGGACAGCAGAGCCAGACCTTTGCTTGGCAATCGACAGGATGAATTCAGCCGGCTGGCGGAGCATTTTGATCAAATGGCAGACCAAATTGCCGGGCAAATTCAGCAACAACGCCAGTTTATTGCCGATATGTCGCATGAACTGCGCACGCCGTTGGCACGGATTGGGCTGGCGCTGGATTGCGCAAGCGCCCGGTTAGACCCACAGTTGATGCTGAACAGAATTCAGGCAGACTGCGCAGCCATGCAGCAACTGGTTGATAATGCTTTAACTTTGGCCTGGCTTGACAATGAGCAACCTCAACCCGCTCAGGAACGTTTTTATCTGGACGACTTACTGGATGTACTACTGGAAAATGCCCGTTTTGAGTTTCCCGATCGCCAGTTAACCAGCGACTGGCCAGCAGATTTACCAATGCAACAGGGCAGCCCGCAGTTACTGGGTCAGGCGCTGGAAAATTTGCTGCGAAATGCCCTGCGCCACACCCCGCCGGGCGGCACAGTGCAACTGCAGTTACAACGCCTGAACGCAGGTTATCAGCTCAGCATCCGTGATCAGGGGCCAGGGGTCAGCGCGGCGTTATTGCCCCTGCTGGGGCAGCCTTTTTTCCGGTTACCGGGCAGCGCCAAATATGGCCAGGGCTTTGGTCTTGGCCTGGCGCTGGCGAAACGGCAAATCAGTGCTGCCGGTGGCAGTTTGCAACTTGCCAATATTCACCACCAGTCGGATCCAGCACAGAGCCAGGGCTTACAGGCTTTGGTTTGGCTGCCGGCCGGGCCGCAAATGTAACAAATGTAAAAGTAGTTTGTTTTCCGGGCCGGATCTCTACAATAGCGCGCAAATGATAATTGTTCTTATTTGAGGTGCGCAATGAAATTTTCCCCATTGACCGTTGCTGTGGCAATCGCCACTGCCAGTTTGCCTGTCGTGGCAGCAGAGCAGGCGCCTATTGCCAAGCAGCAGCGGCAACAACTGGCTGAGCAACAAGTTGAACGTTTACAGGTGTTAGGCAATAGGATCACAGCTGAACGGTTATTGATCAGTCAGGATGACTGGCAAGCGCAGCAGGCAAAAAATATGGCTGATTTATTTGCCAATGAAGCCTCGGTCGCGGTGGGAGGGTCGCTTGGCGTGGCGCAAAAGCTGTATCTTCATGGTTTGGAAGACTTGTTGCTGAACGTCTCGCTGGACGGTGCTGTGCAGTCTGGCAGTATGTTCCACCATATTGGCCGGCTCAGTCTTGAGCCTGAGTTACTGCGTCAGGTTGAAATTCAGGCCGGACCTGGCGATGCCACTCAGGGGGCTGGCGCGCTCGGTGGCAGTATCGATTTTGTCAGTAAAGATGCAGCAGATTTATTATTGCCAGGTCAGCATTTTACCGGGTTGCTCAAAGGGGCGACCGCTTCAGTCAATCATGGTCGCAAAACCAATCTGACGCTAGCCGGCCAGTTGCATCCGGACTGGGGCTTACTGGGCAGTTGGTCAGAGCAAGACACTGAGTTACAGCGTGACGGCGCCGGTCAGCGCTGGGACGGTACTGCGGCAGAACAGCGTTTTACTTTTGTGAAGCTATCCGGCCAGCTCAGCGCGCAGCAACAACTCAAACTCAGTGTGGAGCAGGCACGCGATCAAGGCTTGCGTGCCCAGCGGCCAAACTGGCAAATCAGCAGTTGGAATAAAGCATTCCCACTGACCACAGAACGTAAAACCCACACGCTGAATTATCAATTTGATGCTGATTCCGCCTTGGTGAATCTGCGCCTGGCGGCCTATCACAGTGATACTGTATTACAGCAAAATGCCCGCTTTGGTCTGTATGAAGGCGGCGTTAAAAACCGTGGTTTTGACCTGCGTAACGGCAGTCAGCTTGGTCAGCATCAACTGGAATATGGGGTGGATCAGCGCCATGAAGAAACCCATTTAGCGGCGTTGGAAAAGCCAGCAGTCCCGGTCAAGAGTGAAAAAGCCCGCGTGCATGGTGTGTTTTTGCAGGATTACTGGGACTTCGCACCAGACTGGCGGTTGAATGCCGGTGTCCGTTTTGATGATTATCAAGTAACGGATATGAAAAAACAGCAGTTGAGTTCCAATGGCCTGAGTCCGAATCTGGGCTTGTCGCATCAGCTGACAGCCGCCTGGCGTTTATACGGCGGTTACAGCAGCGCACTACGCGGTCGGCTGACCACCAACAGTTTCGTGCTGGATAATCGAAGTAATGCCGCGGATTTAACGGCAGAGCAAGCCCGTCATCTGCAGTTTGGTGCTGAATATCAGACCGGTCAGCTGATGCTGACGGGTAATCTGTTCCGTACCCGGATTGACGATGCCATTTCAGAAGTGAAAAAGGTCTATCGCAATGTCGGTGAGCTGCAGTCGCAAGGTTTTGACCTGCAGTTGCGTTACCAACTGGCAGATTGGCGTTTCAGCGCCGGTGTCAGTCAATCCAGAGCTGAACTGAATCAGTTACCGCTGAACAGTTATGATCATGGCAGCCTCGGCAATCAGGTTGGTCGCACCTGGACGGGTCGTGTCAGCTATCAGTTAGACCAACACTGGTCCGGTGGCATCAGCAGCAGAGCCTTGCAAGGCAAGCACAATATTCAGACTTCGGCTGGGCTGATCCAACAACCTGGTTATGCTGTGCAGGATCTGTTTATCAACTGGCAACCGGCCGGGCTGGAAGGGGTAAGGGTTGATCTGGCGCTGCGCAATATGTTCGACAAGTTCTACCGTGATCACGCCACTTTGGCTGATTATCAGCATTTAAAAGGCTTTGAAGGGCTGGCGGGTTTACCTGAGGCGGGTCGGGATTTCAGATTGACGCTGAGCTGGCAATTCTAAGCTGAAGTGCCGGCCCAACCGATAAGACAGGCGAATGACTGATACCAGACATTCGCCTTGTTCTTGCTTTATTGACGGACAAAACTGGTGCTGGTGATATGCATCACACTTTGTACTTGCTGTTTTGCCACTTGCTGCGGGCCTTTACTGGTGTAGCTGCTGACCAGCAGATATTGGCCGGCTTCAGTGGCGGGCAACTTAATTTTACCCTGGCTGTCGGTGACAAAGGTTTTCGACCAGAAACCTGGTTTGTACAGCTGCAAACTGTGACCGGCCAGCGGTTTGCCTTGAAAGCTCAGCATAAATTCATCGCCACCAGCCTTGAGCGGGGTAAATTCGAAATCTAACAGCGGCGCCTGATGCTGCTGACCGGTGCGGGCATATAAAATACCGGCTTGCAAACCGTCTTCCGTCTGCCAGGGTTGCCAGACGCTGTCGGCGTAAAAACTGACATCCTTGCTCCCTGCTGGCACCAGCAAATGGTCTGGCTGGACTTTCACCGCCAGTTGGCTGTTGTTACCGGCTTCCGTCAGAATGGCGTCTTTGAGCTGCAGCAGGCCTTCCCCTTGCTCCAGTTCAGTGCCGGGTTCACCAAAAAAGACCCGTACCGCTCCGGCGGCGTCGCGTTCCAGCCAGACTTCATGACCGGTGGCAGTCAGGCTGCATAAACCAAGCAGAGCGGCGGCGATCAATGATGATTTCATGTGAGTTCCTTGTTGATTAGAGTGCATAACGCAGGGTGAGGTTGCCGTTGCGCGGTTCACCGTGATCGGCGTAACCCCACATCGAGCGGTAATAATGCTGATCCAGCACATTATTCAGATTCAGCTGGACTGAGAGTTGTGGACTGAGCTGATAATTCAGCATCAGATCCAGCAACGAATACGCCGGTTGTTGCTGCCGGTAAGGGACCGGCGGCGTCAGCCGGATGCTGCCTGCATAATAACTGTCGCTCTGCCAGCGCCAACTGACGGCCAGATCCAGATCGGCCCCTGTGGCCGATAAATCATATTTCGCCATCAGTTTCAGCACCTGAGCCGGCAGGTAGGTTTGCCGCAGCTGACCTTGTTTATCTTCGGCGGTATTGCGGGTGTAACCGCCACTGAGCGTCAGGTCGTCAGTCAGTTGACCGGCCAGTTCCAGCTCATAGCCGTCGGTGGTGATGTCATCCACGCTTTGGTAAATCCAGTAGCCATTCGGTAACTGACCCAGGCCGGCAAATTCCGGTTCGCGGTCTTTTTGCGTGCGGTAAATCGCGGCAGACATATTCAGTGCGCCGGCAAAAAAAGCACCTTTAACGCCAGCTTCAATATTGCTGCCTTCGGCGGGTGGTAGTAAGTTGCCATCGGCGCCAAAATAGCTGCCTGGTTTAAAAATTTCGGTTTTGCTGCTGTAAAGTGCCAGTTGCTCGTTCAAATCGTACACCAGGCCGACATAAGGAATAAAAATACCGCTGTTGTCGAGGCCGGCCGGATTGGTGCTGCCAATTAAATCCTGATCCTGATAGGACCAATTGCTGAGGCGGCCGCCTAACATCAGTTTTAACGGTTCTGCCAGTGTCAGCCGCACTGTGCCATAGACACCGGATTGACGTTGTTCGCTGCGCCGGCCATTCGTGGGGCTCGCCGGGATGGCGGGGCGGGCGAAATTGCCAGCATCACGCAGATGGTAAATCTTCAGGTTTGGATCTGCGGTATCGGAGTTGTAGTTCAGGTTATCAAACAGATTTTTGCCGGCATTAAAGCCAACCACAGCGCTGTGATCCTGACCAAATACACTGAATTCGCCAGTGCTGTAGAGGTTAAAGCTATGAGTGTCCGACATCCGTTCATGCAAAGCGGCATTGGTTTTATCCCAAACGCCGATAAAAGCACCGCTGCTTTTCTCAATATAATCGCCCGGATAAAAGGCTAGCGCATCGATAGTGGCGTGACCAAACCGATAGGCGCTGTACAGCGACCAGCCATTGTTAAACCGATGTTTCAGCTCTGCCATCAGGCTATGTTGACTGACATCCCAATAGGTCCAGGGCTGCGAGGTCGAAAAATGACGACCCAGTTCAACCGGACTGCCATCGGTGTAAAATGCCGGGTTGGAGTTCCAGTTAAAGACACCGTCGGTATTATTTTGTTGATAATCAGCCAGCAATGACAGCTCAGTGGCTTCGGCCAGGCTGGTTTCCAGCACGCCATAAAAGACCTGACTGCGCCGCTGATAGCGGTCAACAAATGAATGTTGCTGCTGCACTGCGGCGACAGCCCGGCCTTTGACGGAGCCGGTTTCGTTCAGCGCTGAACTGACATCAGCGCTCAGCCGGTAACTGTCCCAGGAGCCGACACTGGCGCTGCTGCTGAACTTTTGCTCGCGGCCGGGTCTTTTGCGGATAAAGTTGACGGTGGCGGACGGCTCCCCTAAACCACTTAAAATACCAGCCGCGCCTTTGAGCACTTCCACCCGTTCGGCGATCACCGGATCCAGACCCTGATCCATCGAGCCGCTGTAAACATGAGAGGCTGAGGTCGTGATCAGGCCATCAATCTGGACCCCGGTATCCAGCGCATAACCGCGGACAAAAATCTGACTATTTTCCGAGGCATCCCCCACCATAGTGACGCCGGGCGTGTGATTTAGCACCGCCTCCATGCTGTGCAGATTTTTATCGCTGATCATCTGGGCTGTCACCAGAGTGACGCTTTGTGGCGTTTCTTTTAACGACATCACCAGACCTGTGGCGCTGTTCATGGCGGCTGCGGTGTAGCTGCCATGTACTGTGATATGTTCGGTATTGGCAGTGGACGCTTTGACTGGCTTGCTGGGACGGGTTGGGGTGGTAGCAGCGGCCACCGAAGCAGATAACAGGCTCAGGCACAATGGCGACCATAACACAGCATAAAACGAGCGGGGGCGGGCTGAGCCGGCAACGGACATGATAAAACTCCTTGTGATCAATGGTATTGCCATAAAAACAGCAGCAGACTAGGTTTAATAGGTACGTTAAAGCAAATGAGAATGGTTATCATTATATTGGTTTTTCCATCTCAGTCTATGTTTTTCTGCGCGCCATCACGACGGCAGGGCGCACTGCTGCAATGCGGGGCTGCTGTGTTATTGACAAGGGGAGAGTTGGCACTGACGTCTGAGGCTAGGCGGATCACATGGACGGCTGAGGATCGCGGCTGGCGCTGCATCCTGGCACACAGCGTCAGCCGCGACGACGGCGCACGTTATGTTGCTGCGCCGTCAGGTGGCGGTTTGCTGGCGTCTTTGCCAAAACCGGGCTTGCTGCCAGCGCTGTTCGCTCTGATAAAAATGCCGGCGTAATTGCTGATAAGCCGAAAAATGCGCCAGAATGTCCTGCTGATAGAGTTGGTGACCAGTCAGCGCCGTCGGGCCTGCCGGATGGACGGTGGCTGGTTCCGGCTGCAGCTCCGATACCACCAGTCTGGCGGCGTGGCAGGCAGAGCTGATGGCAAAACCCAGCCCCATCGATGAAATCGGATCAAAAGCGCACACCGCATCGCCAACCGCAATATAACGCTGCAGTTGGTGACTGTCGCTATACTGACTGCAGGCATTGCGCAGCCACGGTTGCATCGACTGCGGCTGACAATGCTGTAACAGTCGTTACAGTTGCTGGCTTTGCTGTAACCACTGCCACCAGTGCTGTTGCTGATTCAGCCGGAGCTGGCTGAGCAGATCGGCATCAGAAAAAAAAGTCGCCACATACTGCTGATTTGGCAATCTGGCCGCATACCACCAGCCATATTCAGTACTTTCAATCAGTTGTTCCTGCGCATCTGCCACCTGATCCGGACAGTGGAAAAAACAACCGGCTCCCATCAGTTGGTCCAGCTTATGCGTTGTGCCGCCAAGTTGCCGGCACAACGCACTGTTCCGGCCACTGGCGTCAATCAGATATCTGGCCCGGATCTGAAAACCGGCTTGCTGCGGATGACTGCAATGCAACAGCCAGTCGGCAGCCGCGGTTGGCGCAGTGACCGTACAATGGGTGCGCGGAAATAACGTACCGCCTCGGGCAATCACTTGCTCAATCAACGTAAAATCAAAGGTTTGTCGATCCAATTGTACACTGGCACTTTCACTGTTGAAGATGGCATGCCGCACTCTGGGCAACGCACTGCCCCAGTATGTGGTGTCGCCATAACAGGGTAAAAAGCAAGCGGCAGGGAAATCCGTTTTCTGTAGCTGCAGATAGTCCAGCAAACTGAACAGGCTGTCAGAGACGTGTTCACCGACCCGTGGCTGGCTGAAATCGGATTGCTCCACCACCACCACCCGCAGACTGGAATAGGTTAACACACTGAGGGCGGCGCAAGCCCCGGCCGGGCCTGCGCCGATAATGACCACATCAGTGCTGATGCTGTTGTCATGTAACATAAAATGTTAGCGTCTCACTCTGGTGCCAGAACGCGGCGTACCAAGACCACCGGCGGCCACGGCAATAGGCCGGAATGCCCGTTGTTCCAGCGTTTGCACCATCTGGGCGGCTCTGGCACTTTTGGCTTTGATCTGCTGGGTATTTTGCTCAATATAAAACACCGGAATGGTGGTTTCGTTATCATCCGGATTACCGGTGATAGTGCCAACACCCACTTCCTGATACGAGAAAATCTCGTGGTTGCGCTCTGTTTCGGTAAAGTATGGATACCCTGCGGCCTGACTGTTTTGATCACGAATAAACGCCAGCGCCGACCAGTGTTCGACCATCTGCACAAAAGTGTTCACGCCACGGGCATAATTGGCTTGTTGTCCGGCTGGTAAATGTGACACCGCCTGTCCGGCAGCAGTGATATCGCCGGTCAGGACATCCCATGGACTTTGTGGCGGCCACCAGTAAGCGTAATAAGTCGGTGGTAGCGGTTTACCATCCGTTTTATTCACTTCCGGCACCGTAAAGTTGACGGTTTGCACCGTACACTGGAAGAAATCGGCCTGCCATGGACAAGCCATCCGTTTGGTCAGATCGCCTGGCTGACAGCTGCCTTCGGCACATTCGTCACGCGACGGCGTTAAGCCGGTATGCTGGTAGCCATTGGGACCCATTTGATCGGCGATCTGATAAGGGGCCGCATAAATGGCCGGGTTTTGCATACTCCAGGTGACTTCAATGCCAGGACACATCGGCAAACCAACGCAATTACCGACGCTGCCCTGATCCAGCGGATGCACCTTGAATGGCGCCGCATCGGCTTGATTATCAAAGCGGCCGGCGGCCCATTGACTGAGCAAAAATTGCTGGGTTTCATTCAGTGCCAGAAATTTCATAATCAGATCATTACTGACCGAGTTACTGCCGGAATTGAGCGGTAGCATCGGAAAGTTATCTTTAAACAACACTTGTTGCGGTTGATCCGGTGACGGATCGCCTTCTTTATTCAGGCCGCGGAAATAAGAAAAATACTGTTGCCGGTTGGCCAGGTTTGCTTCGCTATTGTCGGCATAATCAAACTGCCGCGAATTAAAGGCGTTCATTGCCTGCACATTGGAAACCCACTGATAACGGCTGAGCCGTTCGACAATCGGCTGAATATCACGCTGATAATTGGCACGAAAATCCGGGTTAAACCGGCCCGAGCTATAGAGTTCCGGCACCAGATTAAAAAAGCGGACGCCAACATCAAACATCGTGTCAGATAAGGTCGAAATATTGACTATTTCCGGCGCAAAATCTGGCGACCCGACCACCACCCAGGCCTGCAACTGCTCAGTCCGGCCATCCTGATAGGTGACGGTGCAATACACCGGGCCATCGGAAATATCATCGTGCCAGGTATTGGAGCCACCGTAGCTGGTCAGCGGCTCGTTGCCACCGGCATGACCATAACCGCCGAGCACGATCAGCCGGCCCTGGCTGTCTGTCAGCAAATCACCCAATGTGGTGACGGCGGTGCCATATAAGACGGTACTGGGCGGATAAGACACCGGATAACCGGCGGGTGCATGTGCCTGATCAAAACCGATACTTTGCTGGCGGCCACTGACCACACGCGGACCAGGATCGATAATCAGTTGTTGTCTGGTTTGTTCTCCAACCAGATTCGGATTACGCAGCGGGACATGTTGTTGCTGGTAACTGTTTTGCGGACCATACAATAAATTGCCTTTTAACTCGCTGTACTGATACCAAGCGGCTTTTTTATTCGCCAGATGGACAGTCCACTGAATCGACTGCACATTGGGGCTGTCGAGTGTCAATTCAGTGCCGTTCTCTTGCAGCAACTGAAATGGCTGACCCTGACGCCGGACACGACCAACAGCATCTTTAAAGTGCTGAACCGGACCGCCTTTGTTACCAAAAGCATCGGCTTCAAACGGTAATTGGCCAATTTGTTCCGGGGCCAGGTAAAACTGTTCCGGGCTGTTGCCTAAGCGGGCAACACCAACGGATGGGTGGATACGCAGAGCCATAGCTATGTTCCTTGTCTGGCTAAGATTGCAGTCTGAAATGACTGGCAATAGTGGTTGTAACATCCGGCAGCTTAATCAGGGGTCGGCCGGATCGTGCTACCCGTGCCTTTGCAGTATCAGGTAAAGGCCGTTCAAGGCTAGTCGGGCAAGGAAAAAATGCGGTAGCAAAAGCATGATATTGTGCTGATATCGCTGTGATGCGGTGATAAAAATGGCTGCGACGTCAGCTTGATGCCGTCGGCGCTGGCCAGGAAATCTGCAGTTGTGGCCAGAGTTGTAGCCAGTTTTTTTGTTTGATCCGTTCGGTAAAAATAGCTGGTCTGGGGTGGTGCGGATTCATGGCAACCTGTAAAGACCAGTTGGCAGCCAGACCAAAGGCACAGGTGAAACTGAGTCTATCATTGGCCCCCAGATGCACACCGACACAGGTCGGAATTTCCACCCAGCGGCTGATGCCATCGGCACAATTTTGGTAGGGGGCATGACCATGCAGCAGATGCATCCGCGCCTGATTGCGCACTTCAAAACGATAACCCGGTAATTGTTGCTGCAGCCAGGCCTCTGCCTGTTGTTCGCGCTGGCAGCTCAGCTCAGTGGCATCGAAATACACCAGATCAATATCATTCAGTGGTGTCATTGGCAGTTGATGCAGATGATCCCAAATGGCATTGCGTAAAAAACCAGCGCCCAGATACCAGTCCGGCAAATTCAACTGCCGCGCCAGCTGCAGGCAACGCCAGCGGAACATATCTTGTTGTAATAATGCAGCGGTTCGGGTTTCAAATGCGCTTGTCATGCCGATGAGTCCGGTGGGGGGCGTTGGGCAAGAATCAGCTAAAACAGCGGTTGTTTCAAGCTAAAGATGGTTTGCCTAACTTGCCCGGCCTGGGGAGTTACTCTTGCTGCAATTCAAATAAGACTGGTACAGTCAGCGTCAACTCAGCTTGCGTGAGGTGTGCAGGGGGCGGTGGTGCCGGTTGTGCACGTTGCAGCATGGCCAGCGCGGCTTGATCCAGCCACTGACTGCCACTGCTTTGCAATAACTCTGCGGTTAAAATATTGCCTTGTCTATCTATGCTAAAGCGCAGCACTGGCACGCCTTGCTGGCGCAACCTGCGTGCATGCCTTGGGTATTGCTTGTATTGTTCCAGATGTTGTCGTAGCTGATGTTGCCAGTTTGCCTTGGCGGCAGTAACTGCACTGCTGCTGCCGCTCTGCAATTGTGCTGCGACAGGCGCGCTGCGGGCGCTTTGGCGAGTGGATTCAGCAGCTTTCGGATCGGTCGATGGTTCATGCCCGCTGCTATCATGCGGTCTGCCCTTGTCTGGCAAGGCCTCAGTTGCTGGCGGTGCTTGCTGCGCTTGAGCGGGGACAGGTCTGGTGCTTGTTGCAGTCACCCGTTGCGATGGTGGAGGCTGTGACGAAGCGGCCTTGCCTTGGTTGGGGTGTGGCGGTGTTTGTTGCGGATCTGGCGCGATAAAGTCGTGGTTTGCAGCTGTGCTGCGCAGCAGTTCAGGCTCAGCACTGCTCTGACTCTGGCGCTGTGCCGGGGTAGGCGTTGCAGCTGCTGATGCACTTTGACTGTCAGCTTGCAATTCAATCATCTGCAAATACATGGGGGCGCTGATGCCAGGTGCGGTCACTGCTGGTGGCAGCTCCAGCCAGCCGACCACACCCAGCAGATGGGCCAGCAGGCTCAGCAGCAAAGCGCCATAGTGCCTTGGCCGAATAGGCACTGACGGCAGCACAGCTTGCCATCGGTGAGCCAAAGACCTGGGCATAGTGGTGACGGACATGAGATTTCCACCCAAAGAAGAGTTCAGCAGCGCAGCCACAACAGGCAGTGCTTGCCACAGCTTGGTTTCAATACCGTTTGGCTGTGGAAAAAACGTAATCATCGGCGGATTTATTTACCGGCTCTTCTTTGCAAGCGGCTGCCACAGGGTTAAAAGCGGTAATCCAGTTGCAGGGTAAACTGTGTCTGCTGATAGCTGTACAGCCAGTCGATATTACTGCGCACCTGCCGATACTGCGCTTTGAAAAGCGGAAATAACGGTAATTTCCCAAGGGCTGGGCCTTTCAATTGGAACATCACCTCTTGTTGCAGATCACGGCGCTTGGCTGCCAACACGGCGCTAAAACCCCGATATTGTTGTTGCCCAAACTGCCACAGCAAGCTTGCTTCGATGCCGCTTGGCCATTGCCTGCTCAGGCCGAGAGTGCTCAGTTGACTTTGACTGGCATGCTCAGCCAGTTTATTTTGCTGCTGTTGCAGCGTCAGACCGCTGAAAAGTAGCCACTGCGGGTTTAACTGCAGCAGATAATGTGCACTTAGACTCCTGAGGCTATCACTTTGATAGCGCAGTCGCTCAGGCTGAAACACCAACTGCTGATACTCAGCGTTCAAACGTACCATACTGTCATTATCCAGCAGTTGTTGCCATTGGCTCTGCATACCAGCAGCGTGCAGCAAAGGTTGTTGACCAAACCATTGCTGTTGCCAGCTTGGCGTCAGTTGCCATTGGGTGTTGGCTGAGCGATAGCTGTAACCGGCACGGCCACTGAAGTTGTGCAGGTTAAATTCACTGTGATCGTGAAAGAATTGTTGTTCAGTACTGAATTCAGCGAGTACGCCATGAGATTGCTGCAATGCCCAGTGTCGCTGGGCGCTGGCGTTCAATGAGGTGGTGATCGCACCCGCAGCAGTTGGCACTGAACGTTCCAGTAAACACTGATTGTCGGGCAAAGGTAACAAACAGGCGTAGCTTTCTGAACTCAGATTCAGATTGCTGTCGTATCCTGTGGCGAGCGTGACCTGGCCTTGCCAGCGCTGTTGGGTGGTTAATGACGCCAGATAACCGGCCACCGTTTGTCTGACGCCGGCCGCATGTGCCGCATCTTCGGGCAAGGCGGTAATAATTTCACTGAATAACTGCAGCGCTTCGCGCTGATGCTGTTGTTCAAAATGGACACGGGCCAGTTCTAGTTTGGCACTCAGCACATCAGGTTGCTGCCGGACTAATGCAGTAAAATGGCGCTGGGCACCGGCTAAATCGCCTTGTGCTCTGGCTAAAGCACCATGGGCATAACTCAGCAAAAATGGATCGGCATTGGCCAGTTGCTGATAGTGTGGCAGCAACTGTTGCACCTGTGGCCAGTTTTTTTGTTGCACCGCCTGATGCAATTGCCTGGCATACCGGGCCGGGTCTATGCCGGAGTCGGCTGCAGCTGTGGGGACAGCTGGCACCTTTGGCTGAAATATTGCGGGGATGGTTGTGTTGGCCTGGCTGCTGCCCGGCATGCAGAGTAAGACCAGTACTATCAGCAGCAACATCACAGCGCTGCGAGCAGGATTTGACATCATGAATTCCGCTTGGTTGTCGGGGCTGCAACCGCAGCCCCGACAGCTAACCTGTTAGTTTTTCTGACCACCAAAAGCGGTATCCAGCGTTTTGTTGTCAAAGGTGGCAATACCAGCTAAACCAGCAGCATTGGCGCCAAAGAAACGGCCTTGTACATTGCCTGTGCTGTTGCCATTTGCGATGGCTGTCCCGCTAAACTTGGTATTCGCAATGTTTGAATTGATGCCAATGTTCAGTTGGCTATTACTCAGTTGGCCTTGCAAGGTTCTGTCGCCGAAATTGGCAGTCAGAGTGCCATTGAGGGCATTGTCGCCACTGAACTGATTAATGCCTTTGACGGCATAAGTGGCAATACCTTGCTGCGGCACTGTGCTGCCTTTGCTGTCGCCGACATAGTAAACAGTGCGGTTGGCAAAGTCAGGCGTATTGCTGGACGACCACTCACCAAACCAAACGTCTTGTGCTGCCACCTGGGCAAAACTATAGCTGCTGGTATTGTGGTTGCTATTGGTACGATAGACCCCTTGGCTTTGCGTCGCCTGGCGGCTTAAACCGGCCAGGTCGACCTTCCTGCCATTAGCGGCACCAATGCCCGCTTTACCAGGGGTATGAATACCAGGAACCCGGACTTGTGACTCGCCAACCTGGCGCTGGCTCGGATCACTACTGACTCCGACAATCGTGCTCGCAACGCTAATCGCGCTGCTGCAAACTAACACACTGCTGATGCCTAACATCATGATTGCTTTCATATGGTGCTCCTAATAGAAGTGGGATTTCATCAACATCAAACGGATGTCCTTGTTATACCGCGGCTGACATTTAAATCTTCAATCACTATTGAGAATTATTTGCATTTATAAGTTAAGGCTACCGCTGCATGCAACGGTAGCCTGTGCTGTCAGAAGCGGGCTTTGATCATCAGTTTTATGGTGCGGCCTGGGGGTGGCACGGTCGACCGTACCATTGGATCCAGGTAGTATTGGTCAGTGGCATTATTGGCTTGTAGTTCGGTCTGCCAATCCGCGTTGAATTGGTATTTGACATACAAGTCCAAAGTGGTCGCGGATGAACGTTCTAACTGTTCACCTTTTTGGCTACCGGACAAATAAATCAGCCGGCCGCCTGTCGTCAGGCGAGAATCCAGCCAGCGCCAACCTGCATGCAGGTTGCCACTGATTTTCGGCGTTGTTAAATCACTGATGTAATTCGCGCTATACCCCTGAAAACCGCCATGCACGCAATCTCCTGCCAGTGGTTTTTTGTCAGAGAGACGATGCGTATCTGTGATCGCGCCTGAGTTTGCATCACATACCTCATTTTCTAACAAATAAGCGGCGCCCAGATCGGCGAACCAAAGTCCCTGATCAGTGCGGCCTTGCAGTTCAATACCTCTGAGAGTCTGTTGATCTAAATTAGAAAATTGCAAGTCACTATTGCGTTCAATCACATTTTCAGTGCGGTTGTGGTAGTAGGTTAATTTGACATCAGCCTGCGCAAAATAGTGAATATAGGCCAGTTCAATATTATGGCTATGTTCTGGCTCCAGCAGACGCCATTTATTCACGGAGGCAGAAAAACCAAGCGTGGATTCAAACATGCTGGGGAAACGCAGTGCTTCGGTGTAACTGAGGTAAACTCTTTGTTGTTCACTCCAGTGCCAGGTGGCGGAGAGCATTGGCTGCCAACCGTGGTTTTTTACTGCGCCGGTGTCAAATACAGTGCTGGATTCACCGAGATCACCGTATGTGCCATTAAAATTGCAAGAGAGCACGCCAGGGATTGCCTCGAGTTTACCATTGAGGCAGCTATTCTGTGCCCGATGATAACGGCCTTGGCCATCGTGAGGCCACAGCAACAGCGCTTGCAACTCGGGCATTTGACTCAGTTCGTCATCACCATACTCAATATATGTCTTACGTATTTCGCCGGTCTTTTGGTAATGTGCGATGTCGCGGGCAAGCAGTTCTAACAGATATTGTTTATGTTCTGAACCAAACGGACTTGCCTTGATCCATTGCTGTAAAAATGCTGCAGCTTCAGGGGTGCGGCCAACTTCAATATTCATTTTTAGACCCGCTTCAAGGCGGCTGTCGCCAAACATCTCAGGTATTTTTTCCAGCAGCATCGCTTTGGCATCATCTTGTGCGCGATAACGGCTGTATTTAGCCCCCAGTGTGAACTCAAGTGATTGCAAGGGTTGCCAGTGTAACTGTTGCAGAAACTCAGATTCTTGCCGGCGGCCTTCGCGGGGCAACTGGCGGAAATAATTGCTGTCGGAATCGAGTTGATCATTGGTGCGCAATTGTTGCTTTTGACCGCGCAAGGCCAGGGTCAGTTGCAAATTATCCCGCAGTTGCAGTGTGTTGCTGAACTCAAGCCCGGTCCGTTGATCATCTGCGTGCGCCACTGCCGTATTGCGGAACAGCGGGCTGGCTCCTGGTGGTATGTACTGATCGTCAGCAATTTCATTGGCAAAATTGGGAAAACCACCGGCTGAATTGGTCAGGCTATCGGTATCAGTGTGCCAAATTTTGCTACGCAGCTTGAGATATGGGTGGCCGGCGTCCCAGTTGTGCTGCAAGCTGAAGCTGCGGCTATCGACCAAACTTTCTGGCCATTGCGCCAGTTTATTGCCAGGTTGTAAGTTGCCGGTGCGGCTGGCCATAATTTCGCCATAACGGGCATCTGAGCGGCGCAGCATCAGTTCGATGTTCTGTTGCTCGTTAAAATGGTAAGTGGATTTGACGAGCACTGATTCCATCTGATGTGAAGTGTTTGGCACTTCATAACCTGGTAACTGACGGCGCGCCAGTGTGCGGGTTGGCACTAGATTGGGATCGACAAATGGCGGCATTTCATCGTTGTAATATAGATAATTGTGTTTGCCCGAGAAATAGTTGCCTTTATCCATCAGGGCATAGGCTAACAGCCAGTCATACTGCTTATCACGTCCGGCCAGCGCCAGGCGGTAGCTGTAATCATCACCTGCCAGCGGATTATTGCTTTTATTGGAACTCATCGGCTGTAGCAGGCTTAAATCGTTGATCGGATAACCCATCCATTCGCCTGGTTCGATGAAATCAGTGACTTCGCGGTAATCTTTGCCGGTTAATAAGGTCGGGAATCTTGGTTTGACAGCGTTGCTGCTCCCATCGACCAGCAATTCAGCGGCAAAAGTGTCTTTATCACGCAAAATATCAGCGGCAGCTATGGTTTGGATGGCAATACCGCCGCCGACTGAGGTGGTCACGTCAGCCAAATGCTGTGGGCCTTTGTAAGCCTGGATACCGCCGATCAGGTTGCTGTCGATATAATTGCGATTGGAAATACCACGATAACCACGCCACAGGGTCAATGCCTGCTCGGTACCATCAATGGTCACTGGCACTCGGCCCGGGCCTTGAATGCCACGAATATTAGGATCAATACCGCCACCGTTTCGAGCATCACCGCTAAACACATTGGTCATGCCACGTAACACATCGGCTTCACTTTTACCGCGAAAACGTTCGGTAATTTCTTTGTTGTGATACACAGTAGAACGGTCGCGATCATACACGTCATCTGCTTTACTTTGTTGCTGCTGCGCAGCCGTCTGACGACTAGTCACTTCAATGGTATCAAGTCGGTTTGCCTCAGCCGGAGCAATCAAGATGCTGCCATCGGCTTGTGGTAAAGCTTGCCAGCCGCTGCCTGCCAGCAACAAGGTTAATGCTTGATTGCTTTGGTATTGTCCTTGCAAACCAGCACTGCGAATGCTCTGATCCGGCGTGGCGCGAAAATGTAATTTTTTGCCGGCGATTTTGCTATAAGCCGTTAATGCCTCATACAAAGAGCCTGGCGCTATTTGTAGATTGAGCTGTTGTGCTGCCACAGGGCAAGCGCTGATAAGACTGGTGGCAAGGAACATTGGCGCGAGGCTGGACCAGCTGCGCTGTGAAAACTGAGGAAATGGCACTGATGGACTCCTTAAATCTGGGTATTCAGACAGCTGCTATACCGCCGCTGCTTGCCAAAACCTCAAGTTAAATGAGAATTATTTCTATTTATTGATGCAAGCACATCGTTGTCGCGCCTGCGCTAAATATTTATCCACGGAAGACATCGACACACCCAGTTGTTGCGCGATGTCACGACAGGACAGCCCTTCGAGTTGAAACAGCAAAAATGCTTGTCGACAATTGGCGGAGAGTTGCTGCAGTTGCCTGCTGATCTGTTGCAGTTGTTGCTGTTGCTGCAATAAGTCTTCCGGCGAGAGAGCGTTTGCTTCATTGTCGCTTGGCTGGTGTTGTAAATATTGCTGGGCGGTTTTCTGCCGTCGGTACCGATCAATCAGTAAACCTTTGGCGATATGGGTCAGATAGCGGCGTTGCTGATCCACCTCAGCTGGCAGGCGGCCACTGCTGAGGATACGAAGGTAAGTGTCCTGTGTAAGCTCACGGGCAGTATCGAGACAACGCAACTGCCGGTACAGGTAGCGACATATCCAATTTTGGTGCTGTAGGTACATAGCGCCAATA